>Ga0123355_10012802_pt1 | contig 13016 bp, 10 predicted proteins | sample TergutEmb28metaG_3_FD_89872 | JGI IMG/M metagenome (GOLD analysis project Ga0123355, IMG submission 89872) | Embiratermes neotenicus P1 segment gut microbial communities from Petit-Saut dam, French Guiana - Emb289 P1 | ecosystem: Host-associated > Arthropoda: Insects > Digestive system > Gut ... | reverse complement strand
GTCTGCGAAGTGTTACACACATTCCTGATGCAGAGCAGAGATTACATAAATGTGAAGAGAACTTTCATCAGAGCTATGGCCCAAACTTGGAGAGATTGTTACTACTGAAAGGAACTACAGGTAATGATTACACATTAATGTATTTAGGTTTTAAATGTTGTTTATAGTATTGATCAGTGAATTTATGGCTTTACTTTTGGTGTAGCGAAAGCCAGACCAATTTCCTTTGATACATGTGAGAAAGTTGAAGTGACAGGCAGGAGGCAGGGAAGTGAAAGAAGCTGTGGTGGTGGTGATGGTGGCAGCAGTGTTGTTCTTTTAGCTGCTGCTGTTTCAGTTCAATTCAGTATGTGTTCATTAACCTGCAGGCTTAGCTGCACAAGTACCAATTATGAAGCTAGCACAAGAACAAAACTACAACAAAGAAATGATACAAATACACAAAGACAGAATACTAAACAACCAAAAATACAGTAAATGTACTGACATTAAGAAAACAGCAGTATAAATTAGGTACTGGGACAAAAACCCAAAACCCTGAAAATGTTAGTAAGTTCTAATATTATGAGAAATAACTCAAATACCAATAATATTCAAAAGAGGCTGGCTACATTTCAAACCTGAATAAGTAGAAATGAAGAATAATGCATCACGGTGGGGTCTGTTGTTGTACAGGGTGTGAAGCTTCAGAATTTTAAGAAAATTGTCATAAGTGCATGGTCTTGAGAAAATAAATGAGTTTGACCCAAGCGTGCAAATTCTGCTGAATGCATTCAGCTTTCTAGCATTGGTAGAATTTACAGAATTCCATACAATTAAGGCATACTCAGAAGTGGTTCTTACTTGTGTTAAATAGAACATTAGTAAGCTATGGAGTGTGTACATGCTCACTCAGTTTGCTCACTGTTGGTGGTGATGTCCTGACTGCTGCCATCTAATCCTTTGTTGAAAAATCACACGGATGTGGTCAAGTCTCAGAGGATACAGGGGCACAGTTAGATCTGATACGGAAGCAATTCCAGACAACACCACACTTCTGTCTTGCATGTATAACTTTATTTCATTCAGCCACCTTGATCTAATAGAGGCTCACATTAAACTTGCTGTCTTTTGTAGAACTCGAGAGCCAGTACAAGAAAGTGATTCCAAATGCCCATAGGAATGTTAGCGTCCAAAAACTTGAAGTATTAAAATAAACCTTTATTTTTGGCCCTTTGCTGATGCTTTGCAGCTTCCGTTCCACCAGGAACACTGTTCTTTGCATATTCTCATTGTTTAGACCAGGTTTCTGGCAGCCCAGGTGACCCAACAGCACAGAAAGTTTTTAAGTGCTGGCAAAAATGAGACTAGTTTCCCCATGTTTAATCACCAAGCAAGATAAAATTCCTTTGTAGTTTAAATTAAGACCAATGTCCTGATCAATTGTCAGAAAATATAGTCTACATATGTGTGTAAATGTAGTTTTGAATGAGATTGTACCCCTAGGTCTTTGGTAGTGTTCATATGTGTTATACAAGAATCACATATTTTGTAAATGTGAGAAAGAATGCTTTCCTGTTGAAGGTAATAGCCCTAGTTGTGCTGTTGTTTAATTTCATGAAGTTAGCAGCGCACCAACCTTGTATATGTTCGATACCAGTTTGCAGCAGAGTGCAGTCATCAACGGAACTTATAGCACAAAAAACTATGTCCTGCACAAGTAATAGATATTTAGAATATGTAATTACATTACAGAGGTAATTAATGAATGTATTAAAAAGCAGAGGATCTCAAACAGGCCAGTGTGGGACACTGGACAGAACTTCAAAAGGAGCGAAAAATATCTCTAAAGTGCAGGTAGAAGAATACTGAATAGGAAGGTAAATGTAAAATCAGCTTCCATGACCATCTGAGAGTCCATGCACAAAAAGTTTATGGAGTGAAATAGGATGTGAAGCAAGGTCAAACAACTGCCAAGAGCAAAGTGAATAGAAAAAAGTTCATGTTGAGAACTGGCTAAAGAAGAAATAAAATCAAGATAGGGTACAAAGTTAGTTATTCTGGATTTATTTTTTAATAAACCGTGATGAATGGGATTCAGTTTATTTTTAAAATAATGTGCTGTGACCATGTATAACAAATCAAACTCTTCAGAAAAACTATTTAAAAGAGAAATTGGTCTTTATTTACAAGTGGGAGAACAGTTTCTTTTTTCAAAATAGCTGCAATAACCACTTTTTTCCATTGTGTTGAAAAGTGTTGCTGGGATAAGCTAAGATCAAAATTATATTCCAGCAGCAGTGCAAATATTGTAGAACCATCCTTTATGGTAAAACCAAGTATAACACTAATTACAACAGACCTAGAGTCTCAGAGACATTTTATAGCTTTTAAAATGTCTAATTTGGAAGTAGGAGGTAACTGCAGAAAATCACTGAGCAGTAAACTGTAGTGATAGCCTTCCCCACTTCTGATACCTTTACAGGTTTCACTGCATAGCTCCTGTTGACATCAAGCTGAATAGTATAGGGAGTATATGTATTTTAAAAGGATACAGTGTTCCAGAATTTGGTAGGTCCAGTTACTAGATAATATTCTGTGCTCTGACATCAATTAAGTCTGCCAGACTTGATTGCAATTTTAATAAGTATATGTTGATGGTGATATTGTTCGGGTGATAAAATCGAGAAGAATGAGATGGGCGGTGCATGTAGCACGTATGGGGGAGAGGAGAGGCATATGCATGGTTTTGATGGGGAAACCTGAGGGAAAGAGACCATTTGGGAGACCCAGGAATAGATGGAAGGATAAAATTAAGATGGATCTTCAGGAAGTAGGATGTGTGGTATGGACTGAATCAAGCTGGCTCAGGATAGGGACAGGTGACGGGCACTTGTGAATGCAGTAATGAACCCTTGGCTTTAAATGTGAAAGTTAAATTATTGCATCTTAAATTACTTCCACTTTTTTTTAAGCTTGAAGGTTAAGAATCACCATCCAGCATTACATACTCCGATATTTTAACGTTTTAATAATTAATGCATGTTGCAGTATTACATAAAAGTTATAATATCTTCATGTTTAACACTTAGTGCGTGTTACATTTATAAAGATATGCATAGTTCAGTACTGTCATTATACGTCATAACAAATTGTAATTGGTTGTAGTAAATTATAAATCCTTTTCTAATTTATGCCTTTCCAAGCAGGAATAACAACAAACAATAGCAGGAATAAAGCCAGTCCCAGTGGCAGCGTGGTCTAATGCGTAGGTCTGCAGCCACTCGTTGATATTGTGGGTTCAAATCCCACCAGGAGCATGGATCTCTTTCTCTTGTGAGTGTTGTGCCTTGCCAGGTAGAGGTCTCTACGATGAGCTGTTCACTTGTCCAGAGAAGTCCTACCAACTGTGGTATGTCATTGTAATCTAGAAACCTCAGGAATGAGGAGGCCATAGCTCACATTGGGCCATAGAGAGAGAGAGAAAAAAAGCAGGAATAAAAACATGAAATAACACACCTGCAGCAGAACAACCTTCAAGCCTCTCTGGCATCACCACAACACCACCTCCATTCCTCCCTTGGTTTTCCTGTGGCTACATTTCTTATGTACCATTATGGTTAGGTTACTGGTACTGTACATTCCAAGAACATCATGTTTGTTTGATACTTTTAACTCAGAAATGATCATTCTTGGAGTGCTGTTAGTTAGGACCAACAATTCTGAGCATGTGATGATGTAAAATGACACTGTGTAGGGCATTGCATCTAATACAGTTGTGTGCTGTTTATGTGGGCATTTCATAGGGACCAGAAAAAAATTAATGATATTTGTGTGAAACCACTGCATAGGGGAGAAACAGAAAGAGGTTCCACTGTACTTGCATGTGCCATTGCCACTGAAAGACAGTAATTTAGTACTTGTATAAAAATCTGCATTTGAGTAGGTAACTTTACTTTTTGCAAACAGGATAGGGCATAGCCACCATATTTCTCACATAAGTAGTGCATTTCTGTCCTCCATACCATTTAAACATGTATTCTGTGCAGAACTTTATAAAGCTGCACTACCCTTGTGTTGCAGTACTTCTGTCACAAGGAAAGTGAAAGATTTCCTTCCAGTATATACAGTGGTTGTGATCGACTTGTTTATTTCAGTTGACACACTACAGTTACTAATCAACTAAACAAGATAAGAGAGATATCCAGATACATAGAAACTGCACCTCTCCAGTCTACACATTGTTTTTTAAATAATCACAAAATTTTATCCCTTGAAGCCCATATATTATAGGTTTCTCCTTTCACAATGAAAGTACTGGATAATATGTTTAATTTTCTGTAAGATATTGTATTGTTTTTATTTTGGTTTTGGCTCTCACAACACCATAGCACTGTAGGATTGAAATCTCAGTGACATGGGGCAGATACTGTTGTGTTGTATATAGGCACACTTTCTGCAGGTATATGTGACATGTTTTGGCTTTTGATAAGAGCCAGAACATGTCACAACATGAAATACACTATAATACCACCTAAGTATAGTTTTTATTGACTTCTTCTTTTCCTCAGTTTTTTTGCAGTAGTATTTTTAATCATGGCTTTGATTTTTCAGCACATTTTTTAAATTGATACATTTTATCTGTATAAAATAAATAGATAAAATATTTACTCCACTTTCATAAGAAAATGATTTATAATTGTACCTCATTATTTGAACACACTGCTGATAGGAACTCCATGAAGCAAACTTGACAGTGAGGGTTTTTGTGGTGAACATTGAAGCAGCTTTGTAGACAAAGGCAGTTTCACAATTATGGCAATAGTGGATGGGTTCTTTCCTTACTGATTTACAGCACATTATACATCTTCTCCAAGGTCTTAACCTTTTTCTCAGTACCAGAAAACCTCACCAGAAAATGAAGTTCAGTTTGTCTGTTAGGAGGTGGTTCAGTGCACAGATGATCATCCCCATGACTGGACACACTTGATCCATGTTTTCTACTAGTCCTTATCAGTCGGAGCCTGTGTGTTGGGTAGTCAGTTGCCTTCTTAGATGCCACAGATATGTGTATTGCCATAGAATAATGAATGGTGACATTCAGTTTTCTGTTAAACAGGTTCACCTACCAGGTTGAACATTCTTATGTTACATTGGGTATGACTGCAGAATTTGAACTTTTAGTTCAATATTTCCCTTGTGGATGTTCTAGACAGGAACAACAATAGGCTTTATTATATCCTTACCCCTGCTTACTTACTGACTTAAATTTCATGTCTGGGATGAAGACCATCATTACTTATTGTTTGTTGTGCCAGGCCATAATTCCTGCATCTCTTGAATGCTGACTTAAATATTGATCCTATGTCAGTTTTTTTAAATTTCCCTAATAGAGGACCATTTTTAATGTTAACATATTAGCTAGCAACATAGCCTGCCCCTTTTGATTTTAGAAATCATGGGAACTCCAGGGTATTATAGAAGTGTGACTGTGTTGCACAAGATGCTGTACAAATTTTGTTGTTATTGCTGCCTTTTTTATCTCTCTGTGCGTTTGCAGAATGGTTTGTAGTTTCATGACCTGCCCTGTGTAAATTATGAAGGGCCACACATATAGTATACTGGTTTTGTGCAACTCGTATAATTGTGTGCTAAATTTGGCAGCTTTCAAGGGTATATAGCTTGAAAGACAAACAGCCATTTCACAGAGTCAAAGACTAGTCCTTGGTGATATTTTTATTTAGCAGGTGCAGTTTATGAAATCAGTGGTTCAGTTGTTTATTTGCTTTGTGAAAGTTTGGCTGGCCGCTTATCTTCACTAAGTGCCAAGTTGTCAGTTAAATGCAGAATTCTTGTTACCAGCACCATCCTCTAAGAAATTTTTCAAGGGAGAAGAGACTGTACAGAAGGCAGTTCTTGTTGTAATGGGATCTTTCTGGGTGTTCCTGTAATATTCCCATGAATATGAACAGTGCTATAACTACATACATTTCACCCATTGTCACGTATTTCCACTTTCTGATCCTTGGGTGAACACAGTGAATGAGTGAGTGAGTGACACTCTGCTGTGCATATTTGGTGGTGTCCTTTACAGTGTGTTGCATAAGAGTCAGGTCAGAGACCTTCTGAAACATAACTTCTGCTATGAATAAGCAAATGTTTTGATATATTTTAGTAGCATTATTGGTGTCCCTCTAATTGTCATTGTCACTCCTTGTCCTTCAGCACTAGACTCACCATGATTTTCATATGTATTGTCAGTGGGCTAATGACTTGGTATGATGGTCTTTATAAAAACTCTCTTTGTGAGAACTGTATTCCCCCCTATCATTGTCATCCAAAATTTCATTTAAAAACTGAAGTTGTGAGATCTATATGAGCCCATATCTCAGTGTTGCCTCCACCATGGGAACTTCTTGGGGTGGGGATTGGTGGGGGGTTTAATGTTTGACCTACCAGTGCCTTATGAATCAGAGTTGTACAAAAAAAACGGCATTTCTGTGCAGTAGATCATTTCAAGTTTCATTCAAACCACATCTCAGTACAGTTCTTACTTTTGCAACAAATGACCAAACAAATTATCTTACTTCTGAATGTGCAGTGTACTTAACTGCAAATAGAGGATTTAAATGTCCAATGTAGCATTTGTGACATAATTGGACCTAAGAGTCAGTTATCATAAATATGAAACTGGAAGGTGTTGGTCATAAATCCTTCCATAGTACAAGCAGTTGTGGCAGATTATAACAAATGTCTGTTTTTAATTATACTTTTTGTAGGTCATTTGGTTAAACATATATTGGTATATCTTACATGCATTTTCTTGGTGTACCTACGTCTTGGAATGGAAGAAAGGGAAATCAGGGCGAAAAATTACTTAACAGCTCTTGTACAGTCATCATGGTATCCATGGTATAACCAAGTAATGGCAGAAACACTAGTATGAAACAGTGATTTAGTTTTTCCCAATTCAAGTCATTTTGCATTTGATGATTATCTTTACATCAGAAAGTGTTACTTTAAGAAAATGAAGCATCCACTTCAATCTTGTTTCAAAAATGATATGTCAGTAAACACTGTGCAGGTAATGAGGCTGCACTGTTCATGAGACTCCACTTGCTGCAGGCCATTGTTCTGTTCCACCAGAATAAGTGGCAGGAAGCATCTAAGTTACTGGCGCGAGCTGACTCCGAGCTTTCTGCTCTTAAGGTGGATGATCACAGTCTTAGTACTCTTATGGAACTGGGTACGTAACATAGATTTGTAACGTTTGTGTCCCGTTGTCCCATTCTTCTCAGCATACAGCTATTCTAATGAGCATCAGAATTGATACTTCCACTCACTACCGTATCTTGAAACTGGTAGGCCAAAGACTGACAACATCTGGCTTCCAACTTTCCATGTATATCTGACACATGCTGTAATAGGAAGATAATTATGTAATATTGAGTCCACAAAGTATTCAATGCAGTGGCCAGAATTTGATGGTTATGTTCTCCTTCCATATTCAAGTGCAGTACATTTAGGCTCATTGAATTCATGTAATTTTATGTTCCTGCAGTTCCATGACTTAGAGAATTTGATTTTGAAAAATAACATCTGTGAAGACTTGAGATATAATATAATCTGATTAGTTTGGAGGTGATGACATTTCAGTAGCTGACCTAGTTGTCTGGTGCATTGCTAATGTTCTGTTATTGTAGTGTGGAACTGCCTGATTCTGTTGTTGGTTAATTATTGGCTGTCTTGATTTATACTTTCCATTTCTGATTTTCCACAGTCTCCTCATGCAGATATTGGGGTAGTACGTTGGAAGATCATGACTACCATGTTCCTATTCCTTACATGCATTTCATGATTATCTTTCTGTTCGGTTTCATCTTATACTGCCACTGAAATTGAGACTTCATTTTATAACTGAAGAATCACTCTGCTTCCCAACAACTCAATACCTGTTATCTGCTTGAAATCTGATGAAAAATTGAACCCAAATATTCACTGTGATTTCCACAACAATCCATGCTTGTGCCTGTGCTGAGCCAGATTAATCCATTTGTCCTCCTACTGTCCAATTTAATTTTAATATTGTCCTCCTGTCATTACACTGGATCTTCCAAGTGGTCTGCTCAGATTTCCTTACCCCACCCCTGCATACATTTCTCTCCCATGCATGCCACATGTCCTGCCTTATATCATTCCACTTGATTTGATCATCTGGATAATGAACAAATGCTGTTACCAACATGTAAGTTAACACAGCTTAAGTAAGGCTATAATTTTTTTAAGTTTCATTATTCAGACCTGAACTTTCCACAGATACAGTAATTTGAATATGGTTGGAAGCATTCATGGCAACTATATGCATTGGAGCTTTTGTATGTGATGTACCATGTGAAGGTGCAGTAATCATCATTATGTGTGATGATAGCAGTTTTGTATAATGCGATGCATGCTTTGTATGCTGGTTTTGTCTTGTTGCAGTAAAATATCATATTGTATACATTTTAAGTCTACCTTTTCAGCCTGTACTTGTGCTGTGAAGACTTACTTTTGTGGTGAGTGAATGAGTTCATATTGCTTATACCTTCTGCTGTTCTTGGCAGTCATTTTGAGTGTGAGTTGAAACATTGCTCAGGTCACATATAAATGCAATATAATTTGGTTCTTTGGGGATGTGACACTGCATCAGTGGGTAAGGGTTTGCCAGCATTTTGAAGGAATGTCCAGGCAACACATTCCTTCAGAATGTCAGGAACCCCTTACCCAGTGACACGATATCACAGAATACCACAATCCTTGATTAAACTGCTGTAAAAACCTCAACACTTGCAAGAATGTATTAATTTAAATTCCATATTGATACATTTAGTCATGTGATGTTATTTGTACATAACATAGGTTACACAGCAGTAGAGGCCCGTTTTGGTCTGCGTGCAGCACATGGTGATATGTCAACAGCTGTGGTATACATTACTAAACAGCGAGCTGATAAGGCTGAAGCCAAAAAAATGGAGGAAGCTGAGAGAGAGCTTAACAGGTGAACATATAAGAATTGATACCTTGAATGTTAATCATTAATTTGAGTATTTCATATTACCTTGTACGGAAATTTCTATAGTAGATGATGCAAATATCACAGAAGTCCATAGCTCTCTGCCTTGATTGGTAGATACCCTTTCATAGGAAGTGTTAGCTCTCAGTTTGTTATGGTAAATACCATCTTGATCATGTGTGTGCATGTGTTCCTCTATGGCCACTATCCAAGAGTGCAGAGTGGTTATCTGAAGATGGAAACATTTAATGCAACAGATACAGTGTTTTTATATTTTTGTGTGACCTGTAGATGTGTTTCATATGGTGTCTAATGGTAATTAAAGATGAAAATTCACACTTACTGGGGCCTTCTGAATAAGAATGTGGAATATAACGTGTTTTTTATTCTTTGTGTAATATGACACTGTTTTCCCCTCATAAGTTTCATTTGAGAATGTGTAGGATTTTCTTGTTCTTTACTTGTGAGTTGTGGTGTAGAGCAATCTTTTAAAAGTTAAAGGTAAAATTATGACAGTGGAAGGACACAGATAAACTCACTGTTAGATTCAGGATAAAATGTGATGTATTTTCTGCAGGGAACGTCGCAGGTTAGGTCGATGTGCAGATGGGGTGCACTGGGTAGAACCCAAGTTCCATAACTTGCTGATGTCTATGGGATATTCAAGTGAGACAGCACGTGTGGCTCTTCAACAGAGTAATAACAATGTGTCTCTTAGTGTTCATCTAATTCAGGAACAGCCTGGGTTGTTGAATGTGGCATGTACATCAAAGTTCAAAGTCAAGAAAGAGATGTTGCATCAGGTATGGTTTTGTTCAGAGGAGCATAAGATCTGGCACATATTACATGCTGTGTACAGATATCTAGACATAGACACATACATAAAGTTGGAAATTTGGTCTTCTTAGTTGGTGTGTGCCATTCTGTATGTACAAAGGTTAAATTTTGTATAATCTGACACTAAAGAATTGAGTATATTCATATTATATAATGAAGTACTCTCAGACCATACACACATCTGGATTTTTTTTTTTTCAATCCATGGCGCCCTTGTCAAAATGATGTATTGCAAAATCATTGTATTCTTGTGGTGTTTTTGGGTTGCTGTGCAGATGAAATACCTTATTTATGCAAATGCAGGACGACTGTAACCTAAGATGACCCCCACCCCCCCACCAAATAAAACACATCTGCGAAGGGGAAATGTGTTTATCCAAATCAGAGATGATCCCCCAAAAATAAAACGTCTGCTAAGAAGAAATATTTTACTATTTCATACACTTAATACACAAAGCATGTCAGATTCTACCTACCCGTACCAGTCATTGTCATTGTCTCCTCTTTGTAGTCAGTGCCTTCTTGCTAACCCTCACACCTAACTTCACTGTCATTCCACAACATATCATCATCAGTCTCATCCACTGCATTTGATATACAGCACTTCTTAAAATTCTTCACGGTCAGTTCTGGTGAGATGCACTGCCATGCCATTATGATACACGTGAAATACTATTTTTATGTTTCTTGGTTTATAAACTTACTTGAACCCATATAGATCCACAAGTTTCTTCACAGATGGTGTTAATAGTGTTAGAATTTAAATACATGTGTTATGGATTTTTGTGTTTATGTCTGTGGTCTGATCAGTCTGAATTCATGGCTCTTTTTATGGTTTTTAGGCACGTTCACAAAATTGCAAAAAGTGAATGTTAGCTTCATCTTGTCTGTCTGTCTGCAAGGAACAACTCAGCTCCCACTGGATGGATTTTCTTTAAGTTTGATATATGAGGGTGTTTGAAAAACCTGTCAAGAAAATTCAAGTTTAATTAATATCAGACAAGAATAAAGGGTACTTCACATGAAGACCTATATACATTTTTTTATCATATCTCAGTCATTTCATCTTAGAATGATAAATGTTTCAGACCAAAGTTGTAGAGAAAATGAAAACACACATTTTGTGTTCAGCAACTTTTTTTTGAAAACCGTGCTGTTTATGAAAAAATGTGGAAAAGTGTTATAGAGCAGGGCAGGCCACAGATGGCAATATGGTGCAAGCTCATTGCATGCTGGATACCTAAGGCTATAAATACACACAATCAGGTTGTGTAATACTCATTGCTTTTCCACAGCAACAATGGTTGCATGAATGCACTTCATTGTTACATTGTACGTACATTGCCTGTCTTGTTAATTTATGGATTGGTCCAGGTTATATTTTTGAGCCTTGTAGTTAATTTTTTATCTTTCAGTAGCCATATGCCTGTACTACCCTTGGACTAGATTTGTCCTGTGGTACATACCTTAAACAAGTCACTGTTTCTGTGGCGCCCAGTGAATGAGAATAGCGTGATCTAAGTGGTCCACCAGGTTCAGCTTCCAAAATGTCGTGCTTCTTTAAAAATGACTAGGCAATGGACACGGTCCCAAAAAAGAAGCTTGTGTAGTTAACTTAAGTGGCGCATTGTTCTCTATTTTGGATTTATTGACCTTTGAAGATGGGACTGATAGGTTGTCCCAAAATGTCGGTAAGGAATTGCCACTGTATGCTGTGTAATATCTCAGAAGAGTGCATGTCTGACATGACGATTTGGCAATACAGTCCTTGGTTTGGCTCTGCATTGTTCAGTTCAAAGCGATCAGGTTCAGTCTTGTCGAATTCAGCGCTTCATACACAAAATTAAGACTACCTCACATATTTAAGTGCAAAATTTAAGAAAAAACCTTATCTTACATTTGAGTAAACACAGTATTGTTGAGTGTCTCTGTTCATGTTGCATTAACCAGACACTTTACTAGCATGTCAGGTTATAAAAACAGGAAGTTAGTGTAAGAATGTGTAAAAGAATGTGAACTTAGCATGTTATTAATATGGAAAAAGTTTTCATTAAAACAATGGAGGCAATAACAAGTCTGAGAAAAAAAAATTCAGAGTTTGTAACAACAGATAAGAGTTTCAGACAGTCTGTTGTGATGGTCTGTCATTTCGTTCATGCAAAATTCATTTTATTCATTATCAGAGACTGGAATACAGTGTTGTTACCTTTTGCAGGTGTACAGAATACCTTATCATTCTCTGATGAGGCTAACTTTCACTTACATGTTGCACTGACAAAAATTGTACTGAATTTTGGGCTTCAAAAGAGTCCAAGGCATACTATAGTACAAGTAATTACAAAGTAGTATGCCTGATCACATGTTGAAATCTTTATAAACCGTCCAATCACTTCGATGTTTACGTCATTCTGCTAAGATGTGAATTTGTCCCATACCTGCAGTGATATGGCAGCCTGTAGCAAGTCACTGCACCGACTGCACTATCCCGGCCCACGAAATGCTGTAGGCACCAAGTGTTTTGTCTTAAAATGAATGAAAAACTTAAAATTAAGACATATTAAATTGAGAGATATTGTGTGTAATTTATTTGGGGTTTTGGCCAAGACCGTAAAAAAATGAACCTACAATTTGGGAAAATTTTAAATCAAGAAACCTTAGGTCAGGGTTCTGATATGTTTAATTGTGGGGTAATTTGACTGACAGCATGCTTTGGAAAGATCTGCACAGAATGCAGAACCTGAAAACTGTTATTCTGTATTTTTACAGCGTGACCAAGTTTCTGTGTGATTTTTGTTGTTTATATACACAAAGTTTGTGGTGGGGAATGTGATCTGGAACATGTAGTTCAGAAGAGATTTTTCAAAGTATTTAGCAAGGCTGTGAAGGTTCTAAGCTGTTGCATTCAGTAATGAAATATATCATGCATTTTAAAATGTGTGATTATGGATAACTCTGTATATCCCAACAAGCGCTCCTCCTTTTCTCTGTTGAAGTCCCCCCCCCCCCCCCCCCCCCCCCCCCCCCCCCCCTCCCCCCCCCCCCCCCGCCCCCCTCTCCTTTTCCTTTCTTTTTCTTTTTTTTTTCTCTGACCTTCTTATTTCTCCCCCAGAACAGGAACATCAACAATCACGCCACGAACAACTGCTGT
>Ga0123355_10012801_pt1 | contig 13016 bp, 5 predicted proteins | sample TergutEmb28metaG_3_FD_89872 | JGI IMG/M metagenome (GOLD analysis project Ga0123355, IMG submission 89872) | Embiratermes neotenicus P1 segment gut microbial communities from Petit-Saut dam, French Guiana - Emb289 P1 | ecosystem: Host-associated > Arthropoda: Insects > Digestive system > Gut ... | reverse complement strand
TAAAGGCGGCCGGTGGCTAAGGCTGACAACCTTACCACCATCCTGTGTCGTTGTCATGAAATCTGGGAACTTTAACTTCCTGGAACCCTCTGGGCCACTCCAGGCCTGTAACGGGACTGCTTTACTTTCTACAAAACTAGTGTACTTTAGTCACCATAGAAAATTAAGAGTGATGTACGTAATATAAACAATTGTGCATTTGTTTATGCTGATAGAGTTTGAAAATTCGAATGTTGTACAACAAGTTGCTAAACCCTTTAAAGACGAAGCGCATACTGCTTTATTTTAAAGGCCCAGTCCGTACCGCGCTGTAAACACCTTTCAACTCGGTTATAAAACCCAATCAGTTTATGCTGTAAGTGGCACAAGTCGCTGTTTGTTCTCAGATAAATACAAACCACATTAATACAATGTGGGCAGAACGTACAATTGTTGAGTGTTAAACTGGTGGTACATCACGTAACCAGTAGGCTTTACAAGGTTAAAATGACATCTAACATTAGCTTAACAAAGGTACAACAAAAGATTTTGATCCGATTTACGTTGGGTTTCGAAATTCAGCTACTGCAGTCCACCAACCTTTATCCGTGTTGCATAAAAATAGGCCTACATAGAGATCATAAACGACCGAAAAGTCTATTTTTCAATGAAACGTTCCGATCATTTGCGTGAAGATCATTGATCATTTATTATGGATTTCGAATTACGTTATAAATATCTGGTAGATCCTTCTTATGTGCACCAGCAACATGGGAGCTGTAGGCTGACACAGAGTCAAGTTAAGCTAAATCATATCCGGCAACTCTAATCTCTAAAAAACAAACAAATTTGACACTTAAAACATGCAAACTAGGACGGCAATGCAAAGTTTAACGTCCTCTTTATTCCGTATCCGCAGGAAATATTCTAACAAATTCTATTTGTGCAGTGTCTCCTGTTACTTAAACCTTTCGAGTCTACCTTTATCCTTACACAAAAATTCCTACATTTCACTTCCTGTATTACTCAGTTCATAGCCATCACAAAAACAAACTAACCTATTTTGTTTAAAGGAAAAATTGTTATCTGCGCTGATATCATAAATACAAACAAAGAGAATTTGTTGCAAATATAACCTTTCTAAATGTTACAGCATATGTTATTTATACTTACCACCGACCTTTAAAGGTACGACGCTTTCATCTACAAAGTAACGACTGATTTTCCATCTAACTTCAATTTGATGGTACTATAAAGTATAAGGCAATGATTCTTTTATCTTACTGAATTATTTTTTCCACTGAAGGCCTATTTCAACAGCTTTTTATAGAAATGACTACGTCTGCTAGATAGGCTTCAACACAGAGTATGACACGTTGTAGGATATTTGATATCAGAATGGAAGGCATCCCGCCGACACAAGCTATCTCGCCCCCCGACCGACATAAGATTCTGAAGCAGAACTACTGACTTGTGTCAGTTTATACCTATTCAGGTCCTTGGTATTTACTTATAACTTGGGATGTTTGACTAGAAGAAGAAGGAAGAGGGAATCTGGGAGACGGATAGGCGAACACTCGTTCGTTCCCACTTCGCTGTTTACTGGGCCATTTCCTCAGCTCTGTTTGAAAAGGCGATCTCCGGAAAAGAAGACTTCTGAAGTGCCTGGTGTCCAGGTTTTCCTCTGTGTGTGTTTTCATCTTTCTTGCCAAGTCACCCGAGGGAGTATCCCATAGACTCACACACACACACACACACACACACACACACACACACAAATTCTCCCTCGGTTTGTGGTTACCTCCATCCATTTACGATGCTTGTGGCCTACGACTGACAGAAACACCCAGCGACTAAAATGAAAAGCGTGCCCAAGAACGTCGACAATGACAAGGTTTCTGACGTCCCCTTAACAAATTGCTCCCTGCCAACGACCTAAAGTTCAGCGTAACATTTCATACCGCAGATAAATTAATTCAGACGGTGCCGTCTTCACTGCGACACTCGTCTCCAGTGACAAAATAACATACACCGTGTTTAGGGCTCATGTTGCCTGGTCATTGGTTCTGGCATCATTTGCAAAACCCCGAAGAAATGGCAAAATAAAAGTCCCTTGCGTCATCTACATATGGCGCGCTCTGTCAGTGGTGTTGTCCAACTATAACAATATTTTATCCGGTGGGAAAGAAATCCCATTACGTACTGTACATCTGCTTGACCGAGTCATGCCATTATATTCCCATTTTTTAATGTACCCGAAAAAGAAAAACAGACTACCAAAAATGTGTTTGGGATAAACAACAATTCAGTGTTTACATAAATTCGCTACATGTTTCAAAATAAAAGCAATCATCAGGAAAAGCTCTTACAAAAGAACTGAACGTTATAAAAGACAGAGGTTTCTTTCAGTACCAGATTCGCCTTCCATATATGTTTCTGTAACAGCTTCGCCCGATGATGAATTTAGGTTGAAACATGTAGCGAATTTACCTAAAAACTAAACTGTTTTTATAATAAAGGCAGTTGTGTTTGGCTAAATAGATTTTTTTTTAAATTTATATGTACGTTGGCTAAATACTTAGTAGGAAGTGTTGAACAATTTATGCATAAAACAGGCCATCGCCCCAAATTGTGATCTAAAAACATATAAATAAATTGTCAAATCAAACTTGCACCATTGCTGCCAGTGTTCATTAATGCATATTTCCAAGTTATGGAGGTTTCAAGCACAAGTTTCCTCTTCCTTCTGTAGTGAATAAAAACTCTGAAGAGGAAAATCTCTAGCAGCACTTGACTTAATGAGGCTCATGAATGGCAGCATTGAGTACCCTGGCCGATAGCAGGAATATGAGTTCTATTGAAATCAACGTAGATATAAGGGGAATAATCTCGGCTATGGAATTTCAAGTACGTGTAAAAATATCATTTGAACGAACGACAAAATGCAGTAGAATATATATATATATATATATATATATATATACATGTAATCGTTAAAAGAGGCGGACTATATTTAATCGTAAATTCCTTCTTACTTTCCGCGATGGCAGTCAAAAGATTCTTATAGTTCCTTTTTCAAACAAGTATAATTTTAAGATTGATTTATGTCATAATCCTTGGACAACACTTAGGCTATAAATGTATACAGACCAGAGACGGTATAGCGACTCGCTACGAACTGGACCGTCCGGAGATCGAATCCCGGTGAGTGCAAGGTTTTCCGCACTCGGCCAGACCGGCCCTGGGGCCCAGCCAGCCTCCTACATAATTGGTACCACGTCTCTTCTCCAGGGGTAAAGCGGCCGAGGCCTGGTGTTAACCACCAACACCACCTACTGCCGAGGTTAAAGAAAGAGTAGAGCTACACCTCTACTCCCTTCTGTGCCTTTACGGTTTGTTATAGGGTGAAGTTTACCTGTGGCTTTACCTTTGTATATTACCAGTAAGAAATGCATTCTGAACACGAGACATTTGGCTTGTAATGCCTTTAGTTTTCGCACCCTGTTGTGTTTATTAAGCTATGAAGTCATGAAACAAAATTTCCTTTAAGCAATACATTACGTGTTGTTTTGTGTAACGTTCCAGAAGTGCTAAAGTTAATTGCAATAAAACTGAATGTGATGGCGTCACTGTAAATATGATCCACACAAATATTCACGCACCTTAAAAGCCATGCAAAGAGCATAATTCTAACATATCCCACAGCTATAAATTGTATTATGTGTCCTGTGCAAATACTGTTGATGTAAAGGGAGTAATGACACTATCCAGACCCCAACCAACGCCCAAATAGCATAAGCGGAACCAAGTAATATTAATATGATATAATTAATCACGTTGTGTTTAAATATTCAAAAGGGTTACGTGGTTATGTATAACACTACTGTTTTATTCTTCAGCTACATGGTTCGGTCGATATCGGCCATCATGAGGCCAGAAAAACAAAGTTTCAAAAGAAGGTAAAAAATATAATACAAATTACATAATATTATTTATGTTTTCTAATTTTTTAAAACTGGGATAAAAGGCTATTTTACAATTAAGACACTGTAAAACTGTAAAAAATCGTTCAGTCTTTTATTAAACGTTTTATAAATTCCGTACTTAAAATACAGACAATTTTTAAAACATTTCAATTTACGTACCCACTGCCTCTATAGAAAAAATACGCTTTGCTTCCATGAAAGCTCCAGGTATTAAACCCTCTGAGACTGAAAGCATTCCGTACCCAAAGTAGCCTACAGAAAGATTTTTAATTTAAAATATTAAATCTTCCTACTAATTTACTCGATTGAAGTAGTGTCTGTACTTAATGAATTAAGGGCCATACCACGAATACATGTTAGAGAATGACAATAAAACCCAACTCATTTTAACCCCCGGTTGTGGTTGCTTTGTGACCCAGCTGCTTCACCTCCTTCAGAATATCGATACCTAATACGTATAAAACTGAGCTGCCCAGGGCTGGTCTGAGAGCTGAGGAAAAGAGAAATATATATCACAGAGATTTCTAAGTTCCATCGTATGCCTATTTAAACAAAAAAGACATATCACACACACACACACACACACACGTATATATATATATATATATATATATATATATATATATGAAACTCTGTCACGCGTGCTTCTATGTTCGTGACGTATAATCTTGTAAAAACATTAACTTTTTTAAATTTATAATATAATATTTACATTATGAATACACTGGCATCAAGATAAATGAGTTAAATCAGAAGTAATGCTATGTGAACTAAGTGCCTTCACTCTCATTTCACGGATCAGGACAGTAAATTTCCACTCTCAGAGACTTAAAATTGCATTTTCATTCTAGTGTTTTGCAAGGCTAAACAAAGAATTTTTGTTCAGTAAGACTTCTTGGAAGCATTGCGTTATTTAGTTTCTCTATTCTAACTCCTCCAGTTCAGTTCTCCTTTCAGCCACAGAGTCATGCCCAAAGTCCGTGTGATGGAAGGAGAATCAATTCCTAAGAGCTGAGCTTCAAAGACAAGGAGCAAAGATATGGTAAGGAGCGAAGGAAAATAAAAGAAGGAATAAAACACAGAGAAAGGATGCTGTACCGTATCTGAAGATTATGTTACTAAAGAAAACACAAAATGAAATTTCGTAGTAAAGCAGATGTGGACTGGGAAGATGGCGAAATGTAATTACTTGAGAGAGTGTTTCCCTTCTCTTTGTACGATATTCCTGACAACTATAAAATGCAGCCCATTGCCTTTCTGAGATGTTCCATACCCTACAACAGACCAAATTGGTATATTTAACTGTACCAGGGTTGACCGATTCCATGCTTTTACATTGGTAAGAGAGACGGTAGTTTGTAGCAAAAAAAAAACACAGGTTAGGTTAGGCTAATACCGATTAAGTGTTCTTTGCAGAAGTGTATAAAATTAATCGAAAAATGAAAGGTTCAACTTATCTGTATACACTTCTCATCTTGAAAACCACCCCAAACGATACTGAAGATATTTTCTTATGGCCCTGTCGAGACAAACTTGACTTTCTTCTGATTGTGGTCTTTGAGTGTTGTCGTCACCGTGTCAGCCTGCAGGCAGATGTTGCTGTGTGAGTTCAGTATACTGTCTTCTTCTACAAGTTCGAATGACCAGTTCAGTTTTGACACCGAGTATATTGGCTCATCTACTCATGAAATTACTCGCTTTTCACGAAAACGGGATATCAATTAGAGGACGCATACGAGCACGCGGATTTTCCGTCCAGCCAGATTAATCTATTCCTCAAAATCTCCAGACACCCTTTCATGCTCTCAATTCATCTGCACATTGTTACAATAACGTCTCTCTTCAGTTCAAGTTGGTCTGCCTAACCCTTTTATAAAGTGGTCACTCGAGAGTTTGGCAGGTACTGAATTTAAATGGCAGGTTATTTTAAATACTGTCATACACACTTTGAAGTCTCTCGGGAAAGCAATCATGTGCGTTTGGGGCAGAAGTCCAGCGAATCGGAGAAGTGTTGTGTTTCCTTCATCAGGGAATATTCAAGTTTTTGTCTTTGACATCTAATTAATTTGTTCTTAAAAACAAAGTACCACATGGAGCTCATTGTTTTTCGTTGGTATTCGCGCTTAGCACGTCGCCTGTTCGTAATTCAAGACCACCATTTAATCCTGAAAAGGAGTGTTTCTCAACCGTCGGACCGCCAGTTAGGTGGCTACCCCTCGGTGAAACATAGTTCTTTCTCCCGTATACCTTACTTGATTTTATTTTCACGTCATTAATGTCAGGAAAGGTGTTGATTTTGTAGTAAATGTTGCCATTAAATTAGTAAAGACTGAAAGCGTTGTTCTTCTCGAATGTTATGCATCGTAAATACGTAGTTACTTACAGACGCTTCGGAAAAACCTATCGGCCACACTTTTAGGGGTCAAGCAGTCCAAGAACTGCTTGACCCTTGGGATCAATAGGTTGCCCCGAAACGTCGATAACTAACTACAGATCTAAACTGCGTAACATCACAGAAGAGCGAGGATTTTATTTACACACCGCAGCGGAAAACTTAAATCACTCTTAACAAATGTTTTCACCTTACGTTTCTCTTTTGCCAACAATTATTTTCATGGCTCGACAGACATAGTTATCCTAAGCCTCCTAATTTTTTAATTTCGGTATCACACTCAGAAATGCCACACTCGGTAGGACTCTTCTGGATGAGCGACTGGCCCGTCGCAAGGAACTCTGACAACACACAACACTCACATGAGAGAGGCATCAATGCCTCCGTCGGGATTCGAACCCGCAATCCCAGCAAGCGAAAGGGTGCAGACACACGCTTCTTAGTAAATATTCTACCTATAAATTTTGCCACGAGTTCTTTCCAAGGGGTCTGCGAGTTGAGACAATCGTGAGGAAGGTATTTACATAATTCGTGATATTGTGTATGGATTACGCAGCAAACATAAATATTGAGAACCGTAAAGTAACAGTATTCACTGTAACATTCGCAGCCACTCGTTTTGACTTTAAATATTCTGGACTGCTCCAGTAAGTATATATAACTGAATACTTGAGGCTGTTTCTCAAGATTATCCCAATAAAAAAGATTCCGCCCTAAACGGCGTGAATTTCTTAAGCTATATACACGTAATATCAAAAGTGGGCCAGGTAGCTCACTCAGTATAGCGACTGACTACGGGCTGGACGGTCCGGAATCGAATCCCGGTGGGGATGAGATTTTCCGCCCGTCCAGACCGGCCCTGGGGCCCACCCAGCCTCCTGTAAAATGGGTACCGGGTCTTTCCCGGGGGTAAAGGGCCGCCGGGGCGTGCTGCTGACCACTCACCCCCTTCTAGTGCCGCGGTCATGGAAGAATAGAACTATACCTCTACCCACCCTCTGGGCCACACCGGGCCTGTAACGGGATCACATTACTTTTTTTTTTTTGTATAATATCAAAGTAGTGTATGTACTGTCAGGTGGGAATAATTCAAATCTTCAAAGGACTAAATGGCCTACTGTTGATCTGCATCGTAGTGCCTTGCAGAGATCAACGGAAATTTGATGATTTGTTGTGATGTATATTATTAATTTCATAGCCCTGCGGCGCGTGTGTCTAGAACCGAACACACCACTTGAAAAACGATGAGCAGTGAGTGGTTAACGACATAAAACATTTTTTTGTGGTTTTGTCTCTTCTTCGCTCACTCCGAAAATAAACCACGTATTACCTCAATTTGTTGAAATCAACAATTTCGTGCCCTTAATTAACTTAATGGAAAATTAATTGGCATGCATTTCCATCTAGTTACATTACACAACACTTTATGAAATACACTTTTTCCCCACAAATAAACATTACAGCTGAGGGTAAACATGTTTAAAGGAAATTAATTAATTACTGCTCGATGTGAAAAACAAAAGCAAAGACTCGAACACCGCCGCAATCTCTGCTAGCATACAGCCTCTGTAATAACCCCGCAGCCAAATTCTGTCAGTTCTCAACATTTTTCAACGTGAGGCAAAATGCTTTCACGTATTTCTAATTTATTTATGTACGCCTGGAAAGCCAATCTTGTGTTACGGACTGATTAAAGATACTGAACACAGACTAACACAATCTCCGCACATTTTTACTGACAAGAAGTCACACAGGCACATAAGAACTGTGGTTCTAAAGGGAAAAAATTAAATTCAAAATTTCACATTTTAATTAAATTACTTTATCTGAATATTATCGCCATCAATGTACTTCCCATCGGAACCTACACACCGCTCCACACGAGTTTTCCAGCCCTCGAAGCACCGTCTGAAGTTTTACTGTAAGTGCTCCTGAAACAGACTTCTTTCGAATAACAAACAGGTAACGAATATTTTTGCGACATTTTCCGCAAATTTCGCAAAATGGAAATAAGATATTTATGAGTTGTTGCATTATTTTATCAAGGATGGTTGTGGCAAGTAAATATGATGCTTAAAAATTCACTACTTGACCGACGTCAATACAAGGCAACGTGGTTTGGGTTCGAAAAGGAGAAAAATTATAAGACGGATGTTAAGAAAATAGTGTAGATGTAACAAACGAGGACATACCAGAAAAATACTGTAAACTGGACAGGAAGGTCTATTCAGGAAACAGTTACCGCCAAGAAATGGGCAGGCAAATAGTATGGAGAAAACCAAGATACAGTGCTGGTTATGTGACAAATATGGACACCCAGCGAGAAACTGTAGGATAAGGAATTTTCGAACTACACCAACTATGTCGTAAAAGGATGATGACAATATGTATACAATAGACCGAAGATTTGAGCCTCGAGAAGGTTTGATGTGGGGAGGAACAATAACGCAAGGAGTTACGAACTCCAGCAGCACAAAATTTGCGAGATCCACAACAAACACTTCGGAGAATGAAGAGACAGTTAGGGTCCAACAGACGGATACGGGACAGACGATTTCATTGAAGGATGCACGAATGTCCGTCCAAGAGTCACACCGAGGACGTACTCTGTCTGAGGTTCATGATAGTGTAGGAGATTTTGAACCTCGGGAGACAGGTGACAGTGGAGACGACGTGACCGATGGGGCGAGAAAAATTGTGTAAATAAGGAAGCCAATAGCCAGCTGACGGTGCGATTCAGTTGAGCGGAATGTGCTGAGTAAGACAGCTGAAGAACAATACAGTGATGCTGACGGAAGGCAGGTCCGGAAGGAGAATGATAAACTGATTACGGAAGTAGTGTTAAGCTTCCTGCTAGTTCGCGTACTAGCAGAGAGGTAATTCTTGTGCGGTCAGTAAAAATTTCGGCAGTAATCAGCCCAAAAAGGAAACCTCCGGAGGAAGAGGAGGTAGGGGTTCGAAAGGAAAAGTTGAGTAGCGAAGTTACACGTAGGGACGTGGTCACTCGTGACGTCACAAGGCGTGACGCAGGAATGCGAGGGCTGAAAGCCGGAACGAAGAGGACACAGCTGGAGGCAGGCTGTAGCAGAAGACGTAACGTGCAGATTACGGAGGACAATGAGGCGAAAATGAGGTTCCAGACTTTTAAGAAAGGTGGGAGTGAACAGAAGGAGAAGAGAAAAGGGGGGTCATTCCATATACGAAGAAGCCAGAAGATTGGTCGTGGGCGAGGACCACCGGAAGACGATGACAGATATTGTGACTGGGAAGTCACAGTACCAGAACTGGTGGAAGAAAACGCAATCATTCCGCACGCACTTAGACAACGAGACGGGAAACTAGAGAGCTCGAGAAGGGGAAAAAGAATGTGATAAGGAAAATTTCAGAAGCGCCTAGATGAAGGAGTTCAGGTAATACCTGATGTTAACGATGAACCCGGGGCTCTAAAGCTAGAACCCCCCTTCAAAATCCAACGGTAATTAAATGTACCGTACGTACAGTGGAAAGAGATATGAGATCTAAATATTGAAGAGGAAATCGCGCATAAAATTAAAGGATTATATCCAATTTTAAAGAGCGAAATGGTGTACTCTATTGTAGTGAATTTCAAAAACACTGTTCAGTGGCAAAATTTAGAGAAACGCTGTTAAAAATTAAGTTCGTAATATATTTTGGGAGAATCATCGAGAAATTTACTATCCTCGAGGTTACGTAATCTAACCTGACGTCTTCCTGATGTTCTACGCCTTTGCAGGAAGATTTACCTCTGAATTGACTAAGGAGGTTCTAAACAGTAATGTAGATAGAACTATGGAATTGTCAGATTAAGCATCGTTCCTCCTTCTAATAATGTGACATATTTAGTAACATACTTTATGTTTTAGAATTAACTTTATTTACGGCTGCTCTCTTTCTCTATCTGAACCCTATGCCTTCGAGCCTAGAAAATAGTAGTTTGTAGGATCTGATCTTTCGTAGTCCGCGCATTGTTGATCTGTATACATGAGAGAGGGCGGCACGCTACCGGTATCGGGTCCCAGAAATCGGAGTTCGATAGCCGGATCCTTACCCTCTAGTGGTTCAAAGTCTGATGTTCCAGAACTGGCACAGAGTACCGGAAGGTTAGACCCATTGCGTCACAACAGCCGTATAGAGGAAAAGTTGGTATTTTTAACTATCATACGGAACACTTAAATACGTGGTGTGGGCAAAATTCGGGGTTTTCAAGTACAGGATATGGTATACAATGTTATAATTGGGCTTTCATATGCAATATATCGCCCAAGTAAATTTCCCCGTTTATTGAGCCTTCTTTGGAAAAGAAGGCTCATAAATATTCTGACGTGAAGTGCCACAAGACCTGTACACTGTTGGGGACTCATCTTCGTGCTCAATGACGTAGTGAGTGTTTTGAGATCCCCAGACACAAGTGATGTGGCGGCTGACTTTGTCGTTTAAGTGAAGACGTGTTGCCGCGCAAGCGTCACCCAGTCTATCTTGAACTTCACAGGAGGACTTGTGTCTTTTGTGTTTGTATGTTGTATTCAGGCTTTCGAAATTAAACGCTTAGAGCACAGAGTGGGCTCTTGTTTGAAGTACATTCAGCCGAAGGCTACAAGTTGACTTTCTTAAGTGGGATGTGTTCAAAGGCTTCCTTACACTTTGCTCTGCTTCATCTGAGGCACTTGGGCGACCTAGCATCTCCTCCTTGCGGATATACATATTGTGTACGTGAGCTCGTGAGTGCGTGTTTCAATCGGGACGGTTATCCGAGATGTGAACTGTGTGATACAGAGAAAATAATCCTTGCTGAAGTGGTACATAGTCTTCGGCCGGTATTACATCGTTTATATTTAGGAGCGTTCGCAAAATTGCGAAAAGTTACTATTAGTTTCGTCATGTCTGTCTGTCTGTTCGTCCGCGTAGAACAACTGTGCTCCCCCTAGACGGATTTTCTTGAAAGTTATATTAGCGGATGTTACGCAAATCTGTCGAGAAAATTCACATTCCATTAAAACCTGATAAGAATAACAGGTACTGACACTCAGACCAATATACATATCTGATCATTTCACCCTGAATTAATCATGCAGTGAGAAATGCTTGAGATAAAATTCGTGGAGGAAATCAAAATTTCTACATTCAACAAATTGCTTTCCCGAACATGAGACCCTTTATGAAATAATGTAGAAAAATAGGCACAGCCGGACAGACCACATATGACAATATAATAGGGCGTACGCGCTTCACATGCTGGGTAACTAATGCAAAAGTATAGACACACAATCATAATATATAGCACTTATTGATTTTCCTCAGCAACAATGCTTGCACGAAATCGCCTCCATGTTAAGCTTACATGTACATTGTCTGTCTTGTATATTCAACATTGCGTGTACATAAATTAAGGGCAGGCCGGCGCCCTGACTTTATGTCTCACATCAGAGAAACCATATGCAAAGTACTTTGCGAGAGTATTGGAAGTATGTAACACAGCGGTTAGTCGCTCGACAACTTGGTTTACGGAACAGGAGATCCTTGTCGCCCGTCAGTTCTCTAAGAAATATACAAAGACGTAATGGATATTTTTCAGGAATACGAAGACAACCTTAGCCGTTGCGTAGAGCAGTTAATAAGCTTTGTGTCTGGTAAGTTTCGGAGTGAGGCTAAAGAGTTGTCTAACTTAACTATCCTTAGTGATTAATACGGTTTTCTTCAGAGGTATATAATGCCCAAAGGGCAATATTGCTTCATACACACGGAAACCTAACCCTGACTTAGTGTCACACACATTCCACTACACTCGCACACACTCAAAACCAAATCTAGCTTTAGCTTATGCACATACTGACCAAAATCTAGCCTTTGTTGATACATACATACATACACACACACACACACACACACACACACACATACACACAAACACAAACCCAAAACTCAACTTTGGTTAACAGACAAAAATCTTAAACTAACCGCCATGTACAGTGTATATCCTGCACTATTTTTCGAATGTTTATTAGTATATATAAATTAGATTCCTCCGACACTTATCTAACATGGCAGGATATCAGAAACGTAGAGACGACGTCATATATTGTGTCGTAGAATGATCCATAATTTCCGTATATTAGTCACTTAATAGACATTTCAACTAAACCCTCTTACAGTATTAATTCCTTTATTTGTCCAACTAATGCACACAAATCATTATAAAATTGTTAAACAGTTAAAATCATTGAAAATTATAATAGTTGCTGCAACATGTTTCGGTTTACATAAACCATCATCAGGGAGCTCTAAGCCTGTGCTTCGCTAAAGTTATAATGGCGACTTCGGTTACATATCGTTATTTGAAGTTATCGGTATTATGGCTGCATATGCAACCACAGTACCGATAACTTCCATATGGGTCAACATCAGACAGAAACATAGTTCCAAGAAAAGTATATGACACATACGAACATATATGTAACTTACTTACTTACTCCATGGAGCAGAGTCCTTCTTGAGAAGCTAACTGGTTCTACAGCTAGTCAAGAAATTCCCCGCACTTTATGGAACCCGAAAGTTCATCACCTTATTCACAAGTGCCCGCCACCTGTCCCTATCCTGAGCCAACTCCATCCAGTCTCCACCCCCTCCCACTTCCCGAAGAT
>Ga0123355_10012800_pt1 | contig 13017 bp, 17 predicted proteins | sample TergutEmb28metaG_3_FD_89872 | JGI IMG/M metagenome (GOLD analysis project Ga0123355, IMG submission 89872) | Embiratermes neotenicus P1 segment gut microbial communities from Petit-Saut dam, French Guiana - Emb289 P1 | ecosystem: Host-associated > Arthropoda: Insects > Digestive system > Gut ... | reverse complement strand
TACGGTGATTATCTCGACATCCTGAAAAAGCAACACGGAACAGATGATATGTGGGATATATTCACCCTATACAATATTGTGATTGATACCGGGTTGCCGGATATATCAAAGGGGTTTGATGTTGGTGTACGTTCAAAAGAGAGACGCATCACAACCAGACCCCAAAAGCCAGAAGTGCCAGCCGTTGACCACACGGAGTATTACAAACATTGCAATTCCAGAGCCAGCCAGACCGACTATTTCAGCAAGCGGGGTATATCCACAGAAACGATTAACCGCTTTATGTTGGGGTATGACCCTGCGTGGAAGCACCCTAACGTGCCTAATGCACCACTCACAGCGCGGGTAATTATTCCGGCCAGCAAATACAGCTACACAGCAAGAGCCACAAACGCTAACGCCAAAAGCTGTAGCAAGATGAAAGTGGGTACAAGCGAATTATTCAACATTGACGCGCTCCAATGTACAGATTATCCCTGCATCTATATAACAGAGGGTGATTTTGACGCTTTGAGCGTGATTGAAGCCGGAGGACAGGCTATAGCACTAAGAAGCAAGAACAAACGCCGACTTTTACAAGCCATAGAAGCTAATCTCCCTACTGTACCGCTTGCTTTGTCACTTGATAATGACGAATCAGGCCAGAACGCTCAACGGGTTCTAAAGGAACAACTGGAAGCCTTGAAAATCCCTGTAATCGTGGCGAATATACACGGCGGGTACAAAGACGCTAACGAAGCCTTAGTACGTGATAGGGTTGGATTTATCAGCAGAGTAGCCGACCCTACTAAGCAAGCGGACGCTAAGATAGACACATACGTCAATTCTCATTCTGTTAGCGGCGGTCTTGATATGTTCATTAAATCAATCAACAACGCCAGCACTAAAGCTATGCCGACAGGGTTTGAAGCATTAGACAGCGTTATGGGTGGTGGGTTCTATGACGAGTTGCATATCTTGGGTGCTATTAGTGGAATCGGTAAGACTTCCCTATGTCTACAAATAGCCGACCAAGTAACGAAGGGCTGTAAGGATGTTATCATATTCAGCATAGAAATGTCCAAGCACAATCTGATTGCTAAATCTTTGAGCCGCCTTACATTTATGGAGGACAACAGCAAAGATAAGACCGGGCATTACCACGCCAGAACAAGCCGCCAGATTACCACAGGAGCGTTTCATAGTGAGCGCGTAAAACAGCTTGTAGACAATGCCCTGCAACAGTACCGTCAAGATAGCCGACACCTGTACATTTATGAGGGCGGTATCAGCGTAGCGGCAATACGTGAAGCCGTGGGCGAACACGTTAAGGCTACGGGCAACAGGCCGCTTGTGATGGTGGACTACCTTCAAATCCTAGCACCAACCGCGCCAGCTGCCAGCGTTAAACAAAACATTGATACGGCTGTGACGGAATTAAAACAAATCTCCACCGAATACAAACTCCCCGTACTGGTTGTATCTTCCTTCAACCGTGACAATTATTCCAGCCCTGTCAACATGACCAGCTTTAAGGAATCCGGCGCGATTGAGTATTCGTCTGATGTGCTTATTGGCCTACAGTTCAAGGGTATGGACGATAACAAAGTCACTATGCAGAACATTGAGGAATGGCGCAAGGCTGAATGTCGTGAAATAGAGTTAAAGATACTCAAAAACCGATACGGCGCAAGTGGGGAAAGTATCTGTTTCTCATATTACCCACGGTTTAACCTGTTCCATGAAACGGGCAGAAGATAGCAACTTTCCTACACTAAACGACAGAAAGGATTGCATTAGATATGGCTGAATCTGTAGAGTGCTTAATCAAATCGTGTTTCGATTCAACCGACCCTGACATGAAAGAACACTTAGACCATCTTTTGTCAGAACATGCCCGGTACAAGAGGGATAAGATAGATATGTTCCCAAAGCCTAAGAAGCCAATTCCCCTTGTAAAACAACACTACGATATAGATTACCTTGAATACATGCAGACCTCTTTTGAAAACGCAGGGAAATTCCCGGGTGTGCATTTATTCAAAGCGCAGTTTCCTTTTACTAAAATCAACTTTGCTATGGTACAGGCCGTTCCTGTTGATAGCTTCCATGTGCTGATAGCGAATATTATACGCGAACGGCTTAACTCCTTTTCTAAAAACTTCTTACACAATGTAGCTGAACATGCTGGGAAACACGGCATTGACGATACAGCTCAGAATTATGTATCTGAAATGAGAAAGCGGACAGGCCGGGGGAAAGACATTGATATACAGTTGCGCCAAAACGCCCGCGATAACTATGAGGAACGGCTTAACAGGCCGCAAGGCATGTTCACAGGAATTACAAAGCTGGATGATTTAATCGGCGGCATGAATGAGGGTACTGTTTCAGTAATTGCGGGATTCACAAGCCATATGAAGACCACGTTTGCAATGAACATAGCCTACTTAAATTCATATCGCCACAATTACAACATTGCATACTTTAGCTTGGAAACGCCAAAGGATATGATGTACGACCAGCTATTATGCCGACATTCCTACGATATGAAATTTCCTGATTATCCCTATATACCACATGGCAAGGTGCGGTTACAAGAGCTTTCGAGCGACGAAGAAAACTATCTTTTTGATGTTATTGAGCCGGATTTACACGCACCGTACCATGCCTTAGATACCAATAACAAGCCTATGTATGATGATGACGGCAACCCTGTTATGAAGGAAAGAGGGCTTGTAACCTTCTTCGATTTGTCTGATTTTGATACCTTCTCTTTTGAGGAAATCTCAAATACGCTGAAATCCCTAGATGATAAACTAGACGGCAACCTTGACGCTATTATAGTGGACTATGTACAGTTGTGCAAATTCGTAGAAGGTGGTACGCAACTTGGGGATGATAATAGAATCATTAACGCCTACATTGCGTACTTCCGCAAGCTGGCGCAGGGTTTCCGTTCTGGCAACCACAAGAAAAAGCTGATTGTTATACTGCTGGCACAGATAAACCGGGGTTCATGGGATTACGCTAAGAAGCATGAAGGACGCTACGACCTGACATGCCTTGCAGACGCTAACGAGTTGGAGCGTGGCGCGGCAAGGGTAATCACAACCTATACTGATGAAAACATGAAGATAACCAAAGAAGCACAGGTGCAGTTGCTTAAAAACCGTCACGGTGCAACCATGAATGACCCTGAAAGAGTATTTGCCGACCCAGAAGCCTATGTCTATGGTGATGAAGATGATGCTATAGGGCAACCATCCGGCGGGTATATACCTCAAAACAATGTAAATGTGATGGATGCGCTTTCCATGTTAGACGCGAATACTTCTACCATTGCCCCTGATGTGTTTGACTAAACCACAAATCTACGGCTTTACCCTGCTAACCCGGCCAATATGCACAATCATGCTGGCCGGGATTAGCATTTATCACACGATAAAAATAAAATCATATTGGCTATCGTGGAAAGATATTGTACAATTATCGTGTGATGTAATCATGTGACTGTGATAGAGTTTATATGAAAATTTACTACCATGAAAGCGCATAACACAATCTTAGAGGGGCTTCAAAGCCGCCGTAACGATGGTATCATAACCGAAGGTTACATGTCCGCTGTAGGGGAGATAGTCGAGTATCTCCCCATTTGCGGTGCAGATGATATACTTAGCATAGACGAAGCAAAGGCCGTGACGTTCAACGGACGCACGTACCCGCGAGAAGGATGGGCTGTGGTACTAAGTGGGGGAGCGGGTTCAGGTAAAGGATTTACTATCGGAAAGCAACTCATGATTGATGCTAAAATTCTTGATGTTGACGACCTGAAACTCAAATTCGCCAAGCTGTCAGCGTTAGGCAAAGGCAAGTTTGCGGAGTATACAGGCAACCGTACATTTGATTTCAAAAACCCTAAAGATGTATCTGACCTTCACGCCATGATTGGTGATGAGTTCGGGTTCGATAAACGTCAACAGCAGATACTCATGAATAGCATCAAATCCGGCAACGTGAAGCCTAACGTGATATTCGACATAACGGGCAAGACCTCCACTAAACTTATGAATATTGCAAATATGTTCAAACGCCTTAACTACAATACCTCGCTTGTATGGGTTATAACTAATCGACAGGTGGCTATGGTGCGAAACCTAATGCGTGAAAGGGTTGTCGGTGAGCGTCTGTTCCATGAGATACACAACCAAGTACGCGATACCCTGCTCGACTTCATACCAAGCAATGCCGCTAAAGACTACGACGAGTGCTGGATTATCTTTAGTGAATCAGCAGAAGTCAGCGACCTTCCGAAAGAGTTACGAGACGAGTTATTCAAATACTCTGCTGTTAAGCTGAAAAAGAAAGGCAGTGCGTTCGAGTTGCCGACAGACCTCAACATGCGTATACGCAACTTCCTCGGGCCAAATGAAAAGTCACCAAACAAGCCAAGCATCTACAAGTCCTTCAAGGAAACCGAAAAGATTATCGCACCCTACAAAGATGATGAGGGCAAGCGTTTGAAAGGGCATAATAATCTTAACCTGATGAAAGGGCGTAGATAAGAGGTGATGAAGTGAGAACGCATGGAGCAATCCTTGAGGGTCTGCGTAAGAGGCGAGAGCAGAAGCGTATAGATGAAGGAAAGAAAAAGCGCGAAACAAAGATGATTGACGGCAAAGAAGCCTATAAAGACAGAAATGGCGACTGGCGTTATAACAATAACGTGCTTGTAAATGCTCCCAAAGCCGACCCTGCTAAGAAGAAACGTAAGGCAATCAGAGGTATATTATACAACGCCGAGAAAAAGACCGGGCAAGCAAAGATAGATGCGGAAGAGCGTATTGAAAAGGCTTTTGGAGTAGCGTTTCGCGATGAGTATGATGCTTTGAAAGACATTGAGACTTCAAAGGGAACTAAGGTATCTGGAATATCTGACCATGCTGTGTTCCGTGCAAAACAACGGGGTATAAGTCAGGATGAGATAAAAACAACTCTGGCATCAGATGATACTAAACCAGGAAATTCTGCTAACACTACTTTATATAAAGCAGAAGTAAACGGACGAAATATCCATATTGTTCTTGGTGATGATGGTACTTTCGTATCGTTTATTGCTAAAGGTGAAGGACGTAAACCGATAGGGGAGGTGCTATCTAATATGAATAATGAAAGAATAGGAAAACTTGCCGCACAGCTTGGAATTAGAGAGGGAACTTTGATTATCGAAAGTGGCAAAGGAGGGCCTGGAACACTTCTTGGAGTATGTATGGATATAGTCACAGAACATGCTAAATACCAGAAAATGGGAGACCCTCGATATGACCGTGAGAGATTCTTATTAGCAGAAGACCTCATGGCGGAACTTTTGTAGGAGGCTACCAAATTATGACTTCATATACTAAAGCTATACCACGTACCCCCCCCACGATTCCCTAACATCTAATACCGAGACGCATCTCCAACAAGGAGGTGCGTTTTCGTGAGCAGACAACAAGTATGGAACTTTGACTTTACTGGAAGAATTGAATCTGTTGATTTACAGAGAGGAAAATATCTGCTCGAAGCCTGGGGCGCGCAGGGGAGAGACGGCCCCGATGGGTTTGGAGGAAGGGGTGGTTATGCTTCTGGCATACTAACAGTTACTTCCGTGCTATTTATATGTGTTGGTGGAAGACCTTCCGCTTCAAATATAGGAGGATATAACGGAGGCGGATTGGTAACTACTGGTAGTGGGGCTTCTGGTGGAGGGGCTTCTCATATATCTTTGGTGTCTGGTTTGTTATCTGTTCAGGCTGTACGTAATGCTATACTGCTTGCGGCTGGTGCTGGTGGGGGAGGCAGGAACTCAACACGGCCTAATTCCGATGGAGGGCCCGCGGGAGGACTAGAGGGGTTCCATCCTAACCATGCTCAGGGCAACCTTGGGCAACATGGTGGAACTCAAACTCAGGGCGGGACAACCGCAGGTTCTGGTACTTCTGGTTCGCCTGGTCAGGGTGGAAATGCAACTGCCGGTAATAGAGCCGCTGGTGGTGCTGGGTGGTTCGGTGGTGCTGGTGGAGACTCCAGGGTAACAGGCACATCTACTGGTGGCGGCGGAGGTTCATCATTCCTTGCATCATTCCTCGAAGAAGCCATAACCATTTCAGGCAATCAATCCATGCCTAATCCAAGAGGTTCAGGCAACATCATAGGCAATCCAGGCCACGGCTTTGTGCGCATCACTGCTTTACAATCATATGAGATGTTCATAGCAGAGGTAGACGGAATCCTAAGAACATACAACGAAGAATCGGGATTATGGCTTCCTGTGAACTAACTTATTTCAATAACTTTCGTATACTTCTATAACTGGAGGTGGAAATATGGACAATGAAAAATACGTTGCGGAGTATATAAGCAACTATGATGAAATATTTGAAATGGCAAACTATGAAACCCGTGATTCTGGTTTGCCTTTTGATATATGGTTTGATGAGATTAAAGCAGACCGAAAGGGCAAGCACAGTAGTCCGAGGGTAAAGATTGCAGTTGATGGTGAACTCATACCCATCAGTATATCAACTGACCCTGCGTTTTTGGCGAAAGGAAGTCATTTAAGGAGACATGAGGACGCTTTGAGTGGGAAAGACCGCAGAAGGATGTTTACCTTTATATCAAAAAATCATGACGTAATCATTGCACATTGGAATGGTGAACTCACCACATTTGGTATGATGTCTAAGCTGAAAAGATGAGGTGATACCATGACCCGCTGGCCACACAACATGCCGAAAGGAGCAACAGAAAAAGATTGCAAACACATAGCCAACGGCTGTCTTGATTTATACAAAAAATGCGGCCATTGCAGACACAACATACACAATCAATTACAAACCGAGTTCAAATCTTACTTTGAGCCTATCGAAAAGAAAAAACGAATCAAAGTAAGGGTAGCTGATGACAAGATAGCCGACTTCCTGATATTCTGCGCCGAGAAAGGCATAGAACACAAGCAATACCCTGAACCGTTGAGGACAAGATTTGGCATGAACGAAGAAGATAAGGAAATCATAGAACAGATTGAAGGAATAATAAGCATAGAAGCTATGCCGGAGGTGAGTTTAGGATGAATACGCAAGGTGCAATACTAGAAGGATTGAGAACAAAACGAGACATACCCGAAGGAGTTATCTACTTTGACATAACAGAATCAGCGCACAATGCTTGGATAGTAGAAAAAGCAGTAAAGCGCATGACTGAAAAGGAACGCCGCGAGGCTTGCGACAAACGCGCCGCAGAGTTTCCATCAGCGAAGAAGAAACACGCACGTCCCCTAACACCCGAAGAACGAACTATTGCTAACACGTAACCCCGGCCAATATGCACAATCATAATGGCCGGGGTTTTTGTTTTATTGGATAAATCTAATAAAAATGTATTGACTGTGCTAGATACACATAGTATAATTGTCATATATTGGAAAACTATGTCTATGATAGAAACATTTGCACGAAAATAGGAGGGAAAGGTATATGCCACGTTTAATACCAAGCCGTTTTAGTATGGGGTGTCTGTACATGACCCATACAATTAACGCCACAAGGGAAGAATGTGCGAAATTCGCACGGGAACTCAAAACCGCCCTAGATAGGTACATTGCGTGTGATTGGGGCGACCTAACAGCCAGCGATAAGAAATTGAATGATAAAGCCGTCAAGTCGGGTAATGACCGAATCTTGGCGGCTTTTCCCACTTCTGAGGGGCGAATCTACATCATAACGGAGCATGACCGTAGTTATACGACCATCATGTTCTGTAACGAGTATTAAGAATGGGGCTGATTATATGAACTCTTACGAGCGGTTACGCGACAAGCACCAGAGGGAAGTCAACGAACTTCCTTTTTTCTTCGCCTTTAGCAATGAACAGTTTGCCGCTGGCATGGCGAAATTCGGCTTAAACCCTACCGACACCGACAAGATTTATAGGTTGAGTGAAATGGGCGGCTTCTATCTTCGCACGGATGCAAAGTTAATCAACGATACATTCAACAGGCACGAAACAGAGCGACAGGCCGCGATTGATGCTGATACTACGGGCAATGGCTACATTCTTGAAATGTTCCTGTTTGAACTTAGGAATCATGAGTTTGGTTACACCTGGCGGCTTGATGATACCTTGGACGCGCTGGGCTTGACTATGGAAGAAATAAATAATAGCACCACCCTATCATGCGGGCTTAACAAGGCCATTGCCACGGTTAAAAAGGAAGAAATCTAAGAAAGGGGCTAACGGTATGATTCACAATCCAGATGATACAAACGCTGATAATGGGGCTGATGGTGTAATACCTGGTGTTGGGATTGATGCAGTTAATGATGCTACAGCCGACAAGAAGCCAACCAGAAGGGGCGGCAACTCACCCACGAAAAAGACCAGCGCAAAGACCAACAGTACCAAGGCAAACGGCGGCACTTCCGCTAAAAAGCCAGCCAGAAAGACCACGACAAAGACCAGTACCAAGACCACAAAAGAGGCTGTCAATGGTGATGGGGTAGCGAATGGCGACAGGAGGGCGAACAAAACCTGCGATTGTCCACTTTGCGGACAGGACTTTATCCCTGCTGATGGGGTCACGGTTGGTGAACATCTTGCAATGGGCGTGATACAAGTATTCAGCGAAATGCAGACCAAGCCGGAATTAGAGGTGTACACCAAGAACCCATTACCCTGCCCCCGGTGCGGCCAATACCGCATGTCTGACAAAGTTACTCGAAATGCAAAGAGCCGCCATGCGAAAGTCTACGTCTGCGATATATGCGGCACGGATGAAGCTGTACGCGAATATTCCGGCGAGGTACTACCTATGCCGGACTGGTGGGTTGTCCGCGAGATTTTGACCCGTAAGAGTGGCGTATAGCCTAACTGTTCGCCTGTGGGTGTTCAAAGGCGATACAATGGGCTTCCCTGTATGTGTGGGGTAAATATACGTTGTTGCCCTGCTAACGAAATCCGGGTGTCCTCCGTGTGTTCCTGCGGGTATCAAAACAGCGATTCCGGCTGTTGTTTCAAGTGACATCCGGGGTGATTCCTGGGTAGCTTCTGTGGTTATGGGTTTGGGTATGGTGATGTACCCTGCAAGTGATTCTGGTGTGTTCTGGTGGGCTTCCAGGGTTGATAAAAGAGAGGTGTTAGCAATGATGTATATAGAAACCCAGTTTTACGACAGCGGCAAGGCGTGTGCAACACTTCACAGCAAAGAGCCAACGGTAATAGATACAAATATCTGTGATGTCTATGTTGAAAGCATAGGCACGGGCGGCGATTATGAATCATTTGAAGCATGGACAGACGAACTTGTTATAGATGTTGAGGACGTTGAAATGTTGTTGCTTGATTTAACCGCCGGGAAAACCGTTGATATTAGCGGCTTCTGCTAAAGAAAGGGGAAATACGAATGTTCAAAATACGCGCAATGGTGCATAGCTTAAAGGCACAAGACGAGGTTACAATCCTCCACGAAAAAAGCAACAATGATGTTATCGCAGAGTACAACGGGCAACGCTGTACCGCTATCTTCAATCCGTTTGTCTGCCTGTTTTACGTTGATGATGTTTACGGCGTGTTGCCAGACCAGCACAAATGCCCTGCTTGTGGGGAACTGCTCCCAAACATTGGTTAGGGGGTGCGGCTCATGCGGATATTTCTAACTAATCTCGGTAAGTACAACGAGGGCGAGCTATGCGGCGAATGGCTGAAACTGCCCTGCTCAAAGGAAAAACTGGCCGCCACGCTAGTATCTATCGGCATTGGCAAGTATTACGAAGAATACTTTATCACGGATTACGATTGCGACATAGGGCTTGAAATAGGCGAATACACAAATCTTAACGCACTCAACGAAGTTGCAGAACGCATTAGCGACCTAACGATTCAGACAAGAAGGTGCTACGCGCCGCTATGGAAGCCGAATACACGGACATATACAAAATACACATCATTCTTGATAATCTAAGCGATTACTGGCTATGCCCTGATGTTACCGACCACGAAGGATTAGGGCATTACTATATCCATGAGGTAGAGTGCCACGACCTTGAATCTATGGGCGAACTCGCCAAATATCTTGATTATGAAGCATATGGGCGCGACATAGATTTTAATTCAAGCGGCGGCTTCACATCTTACGGCTGGTTGGAACGCAGATAATGAAAGGGGTCTTTATAATGGACGAAGCTAAGAATAAAAACAGGCTGGATGAGAAAGACTTTAGGGCAACGCTAACAAAAGAGGAACTGGAAGAAAGGGCGTTTATTATCCCCTTCAAAGTGTGGGATATTGAGTTGCTGGAACGGTTAAACCACTACAGCAATGAGTTGGAGCGACCTTTCGATTATCTGATAAACATGGCTATACGAAAATTGATGGACGATATTAAACTCGTCCACAATCTCCGGCATTAAATCAAAGTGTCGATATTATCGGATAGCATTGTGAGCCATGTCACCAGCTTTTGTGTTTGTTCAGGCGTTTTGCCTATGAAAACCTGTGATATGTCGGTTTGCAATGCTTCCGATAGGTCATGTTCCAGCGAATCACGGAACAGAAAATCAAGGGAAAGCCCGAAGCCGTTTGCAATCTTGATAATAGTTTCAAGACTTGCTACCTTCTCTCCCCGCTCAACCCTGCTAAAGAAAGAGATGCTTAAATCCAGCTTTTCGGCGGCGTAGCTTTGGGTATACCCCAACTGTTGCCGCCGTTTTTGGATTCTCTCCCCCAGCGCACGATAATCTACGATATTTTCCTGTTTTTCTTGTCCATCCATATCATTACCTCCACAAGGTAATGATAAAATTTGGATAGGCAACTATAAACAGCACATAGGGGATTATCGTTATGCCCTATGGACAAAATAGGCTTTCTCTGCTAAACTAAAATAAGGGATAAACTGGGCGATTGCGCCGCAGACAGGGGTTTCCCATTATCTAGGAGGTTGCGTCATGGACGAACATAACGCCAACATAGAAAGCATGGATATTTCAGAAATAACAGATAGTAACACTGATGCTCTTGTTATGGGCGACAGCGACAGTTGGGAAGATGAAGTACCGATTACACCCACCAGTACGCAAAGTCTGGCGAAATATGATGTAGACGATTACGAGGACAAAGAGCCGGAAGGGTTAGCGAAGAAAGCAAAGACCATTCTCGATTTCGCTGTAAACAATAGCGACTTGGCGCGGCTGGAAACCCTGCTAAGTGAGTTTAACCCGTTTAAGGTGCTTGGCATTGCAGACTTTGAGATACGACATTCTAATGCGCTGGCATGGCTTATTGACCCACACGCGCATCATGGCCTTGGTGACAGCTTATTTAAGAACATGATACTTGAAGTCTTGCGAAAAGCCCCGGCTAACAATACCGACCTTCCGAAAATAGCTGATATTATCGGTGCGGACTTCCGGGATTTACTTATTCATAGGGAGTGGAAAAACATTGATGTTTTTGCTATCAGCCCGAAGAATAACATTGCAGTTGTGATTGAAAACAAGATTTACGCAACCGAAGGGGAAGCCCAGCTTGAAAAGTATGTTGGGATTGTTGATAAAGCATACCCGGATTACCGGAAGGTATTTATATACCTGACGCTTGACGGCGATACCCCGAAAGGTAGTGACCGTTATATCATTTTCGACCATAAGAAGATTTATAGGATAGTTAAGGATAGCGTAGAACTGCGGAAAGACCATATGCACGTTAAAGTCTTTGACTTTATAATGCAATACTTAAAGATTCTGGAGGAAAAGACCATGCAGAACGAAGAATTTGTTAGCATCTGTACAAAGCTGTATGTCGAGCATAAAGACGCTATCACGGCGATTATGACCTATGGCAAGCCGACCCTGCCGATTGGTTATCTCCATGAATTTCACAACAAGACTAACACAACCAGCTTTATGAGGGATAACAACAGCATAAAGAGCCAGTACGTCTTTACACCTAATTCCTGGGTTGATGTTGTTCCCATGACAAATTTACAGGGTGATAAATACCTGATTCCCTGTAGCTTCCACTTTATAGGCTATGACAACCACGAAATAGTCTTTTATCTTTGGCTTGGTAACTTCCCAGACCAAGACGAGCGCAAGAAGCTAATTGAAGCGTTAAGGTCGGCTGACAAAGATAACAGGTTGAGTTTCCGCACAGCTAATAACAAGACCTCAACCATTTTCAGCAAGTCTATACCGCTAAAACACGCCAACGGCAACAAGTTAGACCTACACGACTATGAAGCTATCAAGGATAAATTGATTGATACTTACAACAGCCCTGACGTACAGGAAGCTATCAAGGTTGTGGACGGGGTTGTACAAAGTTTTGGGTTCAAAAAATAGGAGCGAGGGGGGATTCATTATGAAGTGTCCACATTGTAAGATAACAGGCGGGAACATGAGAAGATGCAAGAAATGTAATAAGATTTACTGCCGCGATTGTGCCGTGCGGGGCAAAGGGGATTATCCGAAAGTCAACGCCGCTAACAAATGCCCGTACTGCCAAAAGATAGACTGTAGCGAAACTGCACGATAGAATATGAACAGAAAGGGGTTGAAAATGTATGCTTGAACGTAACAAACATGGTATACTGGAATACGCCAGTCAAGACCTCAACGATATATTTCGTAGAAGTGGAATAGAAATGCCGCCGGGGTTCAACCATGAAATAGCTGGCCTGATACGTGACCTTTTCGACCCCAAGCCGGACAAGTTATCAAGAAAACCCCCTGCGGACTTTGGGGATAAATTTCAAGGCGGCTTCAATGTCGTGCCGACCACAAACCCGACTGACGTTATGACCGATACCCTTGTGGTCTTTTGTTCCGGCAACGATAAACTTCTCAACCGGATTGTTGATATGCTATTCATAGCTGGCAGACATAACTTTCGTAAAGTGTTCTTCATTACAAACAAATGGGATGAAACAGCTATATCAGGTGCTAATGCCGCCAGGTGGGGGAACTTACAGGAACTAAGCAACAGCGGTACTCGAATTGT
>Ga0123355_10012799_pt1 | contig 13017 bp, 8 predicted proteins | sample TergutEmb28metaG_3_FD_89872 | JGI IMG/M metagenome (GOLD analysis project Ga0123355, IMG submission 89872) | Embiratermes neotenicus P1 segment gut microbial communities from Petit-Saut dam, French Guiana - Emb289 P1 | ecosystem: Host-associated > Arthropoda: Insects > Digestive system > Gut ... | reverse complement strand
CAAGGTAAGGTAAGGTAAGGTAAAGTGCACCCTTGTACAGGCACTGAGACTCTGTACAGGCCGTACGGCGCATAGGGGGAGTAGAGTTATAGATCTACTCTTTCTTGACCACGGCACAAGAAGGGGGTGAGGGGTCAAGGTCACGCCCCGGCCACTGTTTACCCCCCGGAAAGAACCGGGACCCATTGTATAGGAGGTTGGGTGGACCCCAGGGCTGGTCTCTCCCCCACCGGGGTTCCATCCCCGGACCGTCCAGCCCGTAGCCAGTCGCTATACCGACTACGCTACCCGGCCCACAATCACAGAAGGGTTCACACATATTCTAGTTCACCTTGTACAGTGATAATCCACAATCATATGGGAACAAAATGTTTGTAGTATAAATTCGGTTTAGGTCTGTCACATATGCTATGTGCCAAAATGTTTGAAATGTAACTCAGATTTAGGCGTGTAAAACGTTGTGTACCGTAATTTGACAATGCGGAACGTTCTTTGACAAACGTAACGACCTTCAGTTCGGCCTACAGTAACGCAGATACAACACTGGACCCACATTAATTAAAAATAAATTTCTGATCACTAACTTCACTGCAGTCTACCAATAGGCCTAGCAAATGTAATCGCACTTGCTATTAGTTTCGGAAGCAAAAAGCGGATGAAGACAGTCGGATAGCTGAATATGTCCAATACGTAAAAAGGCAAAGCTATCCTGTAAGGGCCCTTAGGGCTCCAGAAGGTTGAGGATTCCAGAACTTCTAGTCAGTCGGCACATGAATGTGGTAAGGTTATCAGCCCAGCGTACCGGCCGCCTTTACCCCCAGAAGATACCCCTGGTTCTTATTTCTGTTGGGTGGAAGAGTTCAAATATTTGGGAAAATAACCTTAACAAATCAAAATTCTTTTCAGGAATAAGTTAAGAGCAGATTGAAGTCAGGGAATGCTAACTATAATTCGGCGCAGAATATTCTGTCTTCCAGTTTGATTTCCAAAAATTTAAAGATTAAGATATACAGAACTATAATTCTGCCTGTCTTTTGTATGGGTGTGAAACTTGGTCGCTGACATACAGGGAGGAACGCAGGTTGAGTGTCTTTGAGAATAGGGTACTGAGGAGAATATTTGAGCCTAGGAGGGAAGAAGTAACAGGGGAGTGGATGAAACTATATAACGTGGAGCTTAATGATCTGTACTGGTAACCCAATATTGTTCGGGTGATAAAATCGAGAAGAATGAGATGGGCGGGACATGTAGCGAGTATGGGGGATAGGAGAGGTTTATTCAGGGTTTTGGTGGGGAAACTTGAGGGAAAGAGGCCACTTGGGAGACCCAGGCGTAGATGGGATGATAATATTAAGATGGATCTTCAGGAAGTAGGGTGCAGGGGTACGAACTGGATCGAGCTGGCTCAGGATAGGGACAGGTGGCGGGCACTTGTGAATGAGGTAATGAACCTTCGGGTTCCGTAAAATAAGGGGAATTTCTTGACTAGCTGAAAACCGGTTAGCTTCTCAAGAAGGACTCTGCTTCACGGAGGAGTACTCATTGCTATTAGCGGCTGAGTGGACACCATGGCCAATGATCCCATCGGGAATCGAAACCACAACCTTCCGGCTTGTAGCGCAGTGCCTCACCCAACTACGTCCTATACGTGACTCTGTCACTTAATACCAAGAAAGCACAATAATTTTTCTAATGACACGTAGTGACGGACACACCGTTAATGCGTTTCGCTGTAAATGGTCATGCTGTATCGACAGAATACACTCCAACAGCTCAGTTCCTTGAACACGGCAGTTCTTCGGTCTCCACGAAAGCAAGGAATCTCTTGACCGGCTTGGCAATTATAACATTTTCATGTATAACCCTGCACTACGCAGTCCGTGCCAGCAATATATTACGTCCTGATATAAGGGCTGGCTACTGGATATGCAACCCACGTTTTTCGCTTTATTTAGTACGGATTTCACTCCCCTTAAGGGCAAGGTAAAGCAATCCCCACACAGATCGGGACGGTCCCTGAGGGTTCCAGGAGGTTGAGGCTTCCCCTTAAGTTCGAATATCTGAAAATACACCATACAGTTTTACTTTAAGATCCTTTGCAAGTTCCTATCCTTAACCATTTAATCTTCTTTTTCTTCCTCCTCCTCTTCTTCTTCTTCTTCCTCTTCTTCTGCTTCCTTCTCTTTTTTTTTTCTTCTTCTTCTATGGCGCTTGGGCCCGTTTTCGGATCACGGCCCCCCCCCACGTTTCCGGGGTTTCGAGACAGTTCAGTTTCATAATAATAATAATAATAATAATAATAATATTTATTTACTGCAATTGGGTTGTCACCCGGTGGCAGTGGTTATTTTACATGTATACAAAATATGAAATTGTTTACTAATTATGAGGAGAGCTGTCTTAACCGTCCACCCATCCACGTCAAAATAGAACAGCCTATGTAGCAGACATAACATTTTTAATCAACCTACAAGACGGAGTGAAATGGATGCAAAGATGCGCAGAGATGTGGCCTATTTAAAGATACTATCTCTGATTTTGCCTGGGATAAATTTAAAAAAAAAAACAGCCAAGCGGTACCGCTTTGTGCCTGCATTCAGGAGGTAGCAGCTGAAAACGTGAGGCGGATTAGAGGGTATATTGAGCCATTTTGTGGCCTTCCTCAGATTTTGACGCAAATAAGCGAGAATCTATTCTTTCTAAATACTCATCTACTCACAATTCATTATTAAATTCCCAGTTCACTCAACAAAACTGACCTCTCGTTTTGAAAGAGTATCGTTGAATAACCAACAAAAGAAAAAGCGGGGATGGCGACATTAACCTGAGTTACCTCATTTGTATGAAATAACAACAAGATACTGAGGCTAACTAACCTCACTTTTATCGCGAAACTTTTAGGAATATAAATGGCCTCATTACGCACTGAGACATCTCTCTCGGTTCACAAAGTAAGTCTCTGGCTCTGGTCTTAACAGAAATAACCAGGGATACATTATATTATGCACATCGATAAACTACACTGTAGGACATGTTGTTGTTCCCGTTCGTAAAGTCTCCGGAACGGATATAGCTACATCGCTAACGTTTGTATTGCATTAAAGAATGAAGGCAGGCAGCTGCGCTGAAATGGGATACATCGTCCTTTTATACGGTAAAAACAGCAACAAAAAACAGTATGACTAACTGCGCAATATTGAATAGCTCACAAAAACATTACAATTTCAACATTCACAGTGAAACTCAGTCCATTATCAGGTTATGGGAGCGTTCTCTGGATCCAAACATATGAAATTACATAAAGGCAAAACAATCTTTGTTCCTGTATTTTATGTTAACCGCACTGCAATGCTGCTCTTCCATTTCTTGTACGCTGGAAGTAATTTTGGTGGCACCAATTGTTTTTGCAATAATACACTACACACAAGCTCTCCTCTTGCCTCTTAATAAATTCCATGGTTATTGGTACAAAGGTAGTAATTAGAGACAGAAAAACGTTTCAAACGTTTTTCATATTGTTTATGGCGAATTCGTGAATCAAGTACGTGGGGTGCATCAGCAGATGTGGGCTACAGGATCAATAACTACTGGCTAAGTTCTGATGAAGACACTACGCTCACAGCATGGAATTCTGCACGTATCAAGCACGGGGAAAAATTAGTAATACACATAAAAATTGTATTCGGGAAAATGAAGGGAAAAAGCCACTTGTGAGGCCTAGGATTAGATGTGAGGATAATATTAAAAAGCTGTTTAATGGAATATACTCGTACATGAGCGTGTGAAATGAATTCAACTACGGACATTTACAGAGCTGTTACTTGGTCATGGTGGTACTGAACAGAACTTTTTCCAATACTTTCGTTAGCCAGTATCACACTAAACATATTTCAGTATTATTACACATACGGATGAACAATAAGACAGGAAACCCGACATTTCATAATACGTGTGCCTCCTATCCGAACACACGTTTCAAACATTTGTAATAAGGCACAGTACTTGCATTTTTCAGGGAATTACATTAGTCTGCTTTCTTTATTTAAAAAAAAACAGTTTGGCTGAAGGTTCAAGTCTTCTAGTAGGTCATGTCGTTCCGACTCGATATAACTGTCACTGACCTTTCGAAGGATTATAGTCTTTGGATTTTCTGACTCCGAAGATCAGCGCCCCTCGATCGCTTGACCCTAACAGAATGTGGTTAGACTGGAATAGTTACTGACTCGGTAGATCTAAAAATGATAACTATTATATGGGGACACAATTAGGACGCTCCAAAATTAGGTATGAAACAAGTATCATTCACTGATGATTGCAGATGTGTTAAAGGTGTAATTTTTTGGACGATCTCTGGCACACTGAAAGTAGTTGGAATTAGGCCTAGTCGAAATCGCACCCAGCTACGGATAATTAAGTAGTGATCTACCACACACCCCAGCTTCTCCTTTACTTTACTACGGAGATTTGAACTAAAAGTCTTCAAGTCTAGTAGAAATCATCAAGTCTCACGGCTTATTATTCGCACACTCAGACGACGATCCTCTAAAGGTGCATGGCCAACGCGGGCGCCATGAAGGCCTATGACGAGTGAAGATATAGGTCTAGTTAAGCTCGGCTGTAGATGGAGAAAAGTGATCATCTCCACGCCCCGGCCGTTTTACCTCTGTGGGAAATAACTCTTGTATCCGTTGAATAGGAGGATGGATGTGTCTTAGAACAGGTATAGACACTTTTCAGAGCTTCCCCCGGAAATCGAATCCAAAATTCGTCAATCGTCTAGCTGGTCCGATAAGCAAATAACGATTCTGTCTACTTACCCTTGACGGCGAGGTGTACTGCGTGTCGGTCAGTGCCTCGCTCATTCTCCACTGCGAGGTAGTAGTTGCGAGAGTCCGCAGGATCGGCTTCCCGTACGTGGAGTTTCGCCTCGTAACAGTCTTCCCGCTCATCCTGTAGAAAACACGTATCAACTGGTAAAGTTACTTGTCTCTGACGAGAGAGATGGACAGAGGTACAGGTAGGTTACTACAGTGACACACGAATGAGTCTTCCGGAAAAGCTTGTACCAGACAGGAACGAGTATCGCCACTTGCCTGTGTTAGTTCCTCCGCTTTGTACCGCCCCAACTCAACTCCCGCCTCCAAATTCTGGCTCCCCCACTCCCAGGCGGCACGTCGTGGTCTTGGGTCTGCACACACCACGAGTCGGAGCAATGCGTCCTGTCCGCGAGCCACTACCACCTCTCGGCCCCCAGAATGTCGCAGCACCTGCGGGGCGCCTGCGAGAGAGAATGGCAATCAGACGTGTATATAAAATAACATGCATTTCATGACTCCGGAATTACACACACACACACACACACACACACACACACACACACACACACACGTTCAGTGTAGATGTGTGATGTGTGGAGAGTGTGCTAAAGAAGTTGCTGTATTTGACGAAATAAGGAAAAGTAGACGTCTAGAGAATATGTAAATTATACCGAAACGCAGTGAAAATCAATATCAAGTACACGTTCTGGGGAAATCTTTTAAGTCATGGCAATACCAGGTTTTCGGTTTCTAATATGGCTGATAATGTCTTTCGAATTATAAGTGACCTGACTTTATACATTGTGTGGGCGTGACAGTTCGAGCTGCAGAAAAGTTGCAAGTTACTGTGTGACATTAATCCAGTTTCAAGCATTTTGGTAAAAGATTGTTGAAATTTAAAGAAACGATGTGTGTGATATATCGATATGAAGGTTTTTCTTTTCCTGCTTGAACGATTCGCGCCGGCCCGACGCTCTAGAGTCTTTTTCTTAGAAGTTCTAAACGTTATTTATTACTGCGATCTTTTCTCTAGTTCCCGTCATCGACTGTTAATCCTTCCCGACGCGGCGTAGGACACAACCCTGGCAGAACGTCGGGCGAAGCGTTGGGCGAGCGCCTATTGGTCAAGCGGGGAAAAAGCACTCTGTACTACCTAAATTTTTCGCAGAAAACTCGTAATTTTGTCATAAAGATAGTGTGAGGCCCTTTGTAAGTCAGTGCGTTCAATTTCTGGAACTATGTTGAGTTGTAAAGTGGCGGGTTTGCACTGTAAATAATTATATCTAGTTCATCTCCAGCACCGATATGAAGCCTGCTAATCCGTCACAAAGATGACGCATTAGCAGGCTTTGGCTTGAAGGAATATCTTGACTAAAATGTACATGTAGTATCCAATAGGTTCTAAGGGGTTAAGCAAGGTGTAAGATTGTTATGACAGTGCTGATGAAAATTAACTTCTTCTGAGGCGTTACGTCGAGTCGACTGGTAAATAGTCACGGACATTTCAGAGCAAATTTGAAGGGAGCCATCCCGTTGTGTATCGTCAATTATTTATGGTATTAGTACCGCCAATACACAACATATGCAAAGACCAGACGTATTAGCACAACTGGGTTATATCTGGCGACATGTTTCGGCCGTTAAACGGCGATCCTCAGGCCAACAAGGAATAGTATTGTTAAGGTACAGTCAAATTGTTTGTGACAAACAATTTGACTGTACCTTAACAATACTATTCTTTGTAGGCCTGAGAATGGCCGTTTGGCGGCCGAAACATGTCGCCAGATATAACCATGCTGTACTAATACATCTGGTCTTTGCATATGTTGTGTATTGACGGTACTAATATAATAAATACAAGGTGGTTCAAATATGACCGGGACTGTTTGTGTGTAAATCTGGCGACATCAGTCCCGGTCATATTTGAACCACCTTGTACAATAAATATTTTCGGAGCAGCCTAATGTCTTCATCTTGTACAATTACTGGACACTAAAAATAAAGGCACTGCATCCCTCCGCAACGTCCTAACTATTTACCAGTCTACACGGCGTTACGACCCAGAAGACTTGAATTTTTACAGTTTAAGCAGTTTACTCACTGGGCAACAGACAGTAAACTACACTTATACTGATATCTTGCGATTGATTTGAGGCCTTTATGTTGAAAGCCATTATTAAACGTTTTGATGGATCTTCAGGAAGTGGGACGTGAGGGCATGGACTGGATCGAGCTGGCTGAGGATAGGGATAGTTGGTGGGCACTTGTGAATGCGATAATGAATTTTCGGGTTCCATAAAATGCGGTGAATTTCTTGACTGGCTGAGAACCGGTTAGCTTTTCAAGGACTCTGCTCCATGGATTAAGTAAGTAACTAAGTATTACTAAATGTTTTAGTGTATAAAGTCGTGGCTTCACTCAGATTTCTGGCACAACGGACAGCCGCTCTGTCACAGAACAACGGCAGAACCGAACTGCTGCGGGTGTATTTGGGCTGAGAAGAGTTCCTGAACGCAGCAAGACGTCGTGCTATACCAAACGAAAATCGGAAAGAACTAGAAACATTTAACATCCCAGACAATACAGTTGAATAACCGACGAATCATTTCCACTATCCGGAAGAAAGAAATGAAAGCGATTTTGCTAGATAATGTTAGGACCACTTCTGAGCTGAATCTTGGAGACAAGACTGTCCAGTAAGACTAATCTACCGCTGAATATGACGGCCATCATAATTAGGTCTTACGAATGAAAGATAACAGTGCGAAAAACAAAGCATTAGACCTATGTCAATTGATTGACAACCGGAATATGAATCATAACACTCCTTTGTTCAGAGGCAGTTAAATGATATTAACCTTTTAAATACTAAATGTAATCTGCTTTTATAAGGAATCAGTCCGTACCGCGCTGTAAACACGTTCCACCACGGTAATAAAAAGCCAGTCAGTTAATGACGTATAAAGCACAAGTCGCTGTCTATTCTGAAATCCGTACAAAATACTAAACGCAAAGCGAGCACCATGTAAAATTTTTGAATGTTAATCCTAGTGGTACGTAAAGAAACTGCTGGGTTTTAAAAAGTTAAGCGAGAAATTAGCGACCAGGTGTGTCTGTCGGTTGTAATGGCGCCCACTTCAGCGTGACCGTGACACCAGACATCGTCGTATTGAGACTAATCAAGAGTGCCGATGGTGTGTCGAACCGAATCTATTCGTAATATTAACAAATATTTCGCTCTGTGGGCGAAATATTTGATTCATACGAACGCAAAGGTAGTTCAGGTAAGTAACAGAGGTTAAATAACAGGAGGATGGACACAATTGCATGACCTATGGTGATAATATTAAAGTACATCTGAGTAAAATTAAAGGCACGCAGGTCTACTGATAATATTAAAAATTTGTATTTTCCAGCTATTAAACACAGTATTTGTTCAACGTCGAAAATTTCCTGCAAAACACAGAATGGCACAAAAGTCACCCGACGTTTAGCAACAGAAAGACAATGTAAAGTGACTGCTGTACCACTTACATATACGTGTATCTTACTCTTTGTTAAGCGAGCCGCAGTGGAAAGGAATATACTTCTTTGAAAAATACAGTCGTGTAGTATATGGCTTTATATTGACTTTTCGGAATGCGCTTGCTGCCCCTTCTGCTGCGTAGTCGTATTATTCTTTGACTTCCCTGAAGATGGAAGAGGCAAGAGCCTCCGAAACGTAACTAAATATCGGTTAATACAATGTCATATTGATCATAAACTTCGTGACATCATTACGTATATAGTGGGGTATGCTACAACGAATGAATGCTATAACGAACGCGGAGGAATACTATCGGCCGACGTAGCACGCGCCTGCGCCTGACATGTCGGACCTTGCCGCTTTGATTATGGCGTAAGTCGTCATCTTTGTTATCGTTTGTAAGGTTCAGTTACCAGTTTAGTTCAGTTATCTGCTTATTTGTACAGTGCATAATAGTTAAATGATTTTATACTATTTTTACACTTTTTTATTTTTATTTTTAGTTATTGCACTATTAATGAACAAAACTACAATCTGCTGAATGAAACATATCCAGTAGAAATTGAGCAACTGTTTATCCACACTGTACCTGTAAAAACAGGTGAATATTAAGCCAAAAATTATATTAACCCTACGTCAAATTTAGGGGCATACTGGAGTGATAAACAGCCAATTTGTAAGTTCTCCACTTGCACCTCCAAACATGGGGATGCAAATACCAGCCACGATTTGTGCAATATATTACACTTGGAATGGCTATACCAGAGACTCCATAATAACACAGTGAAAACGGAGACGCAACTGCAAAACAGTAATATGTAACACGAGATGGGTCCATGTGACCAGCTCAACTGATTTAGAGCTGCTCATCAGTTCCGTACACTCTCGCCCTGTACTGTCAGAAACAAGACTTGGACATAACAGAGTATGAGAATTCCGATACGGTATGGCCAGAGTACACTAACATTCGACGAAAATAAAAACCATGCTTGTCCTTAACATGAAGGAATGTTAAGTTACGATTTAAGAACCATAAAGACAGGGATGATATTCAAAACGACATTAAACAGCCAGTCTAACACAGCTGTGTTTTTATTTAACTGAGATATGTTTCGCTTAAATAGCGACCACCATCAAGCTAAAAATTAATGTGATTAAAATGGAGGTAAAAATGCAGTCTGCAAAACATCGTCATGTTTTATGTCGGATCCTTCAGTTTCAGAGTACGTATTTTTAGCCTGATGATAGCTTTTAAATAAAAATAGTTGTTCTTATAATAAAACCAACTAGATGCACTAATTTCTCAAATTTATTTTGGAACAAAACTCTATATGTTTCGGACAGATGGAACATCCTGATCCTGCTCGCTAGCTGTCAGCAAACCTGTATGACATATACCATTGCTGTGTGTACAGTGAAAAACTCCTGATGATGGACAGACGAACTGTCCGAAACATGTATAGAGTTTTATTCCAAAAGAAATTTAAGAAATTAGTACATCTAGTTGGTTATATTATAAGAATTTATCACGATGCACGGTCACCTGAACGTCAAAAAACAGTTGTAATAACTACTTAATCTTGCTTTGAACACTTTCTGAACACACAACGTGGATGAATTCTCTTAGGTTAAACGGGGTAGATTTATATATACAGCCGGTCCCAGTAGCCGCGCGGTCTAAGGCGTAGGTCTGAGGCCTCTCGCCTGCTGAGATTGTGGGTTCGAATCCCACGGGAGGCATGGATGTTTGTCTGTTGTAAGTGTTGTGTATTGTCAGGTAGAGGTCTCTGCGACGAGCTGATCACTCGTCCAGAGGAGTCCTACCGACTGTGATGTGTCATTGTGTGTGATCTAGAAACCTCAAGAATGAGGAGGCCATGACCCGCGTTTGGCTGCAGCGCCACAGGGGGGGGGGGAAGAGATTTATATATAAAGAAACTACGCAAGTTTAAAACATTTTATTTTAATAACGTGTCCTAATTTTTAATTGATGAAGTCTTTCGCACATCAGAATACACGAATATTTTATTATATATTACATTTATTTCGTCACGTGTATTTCTTCTACATGTTTCGGCCACAGTCATCTTCACGGGTTTAATAATAAGACACCTTACGACAGAATTATGTAATGGAACAAATAAAATAAAATATTTAAAAAGTGCAATATGACCCGAAAAATTTTGTCAAGTCAAGATCTTTATATTATACATGAATCTACACCGTAGGTTTGAGGTAGGGTGAGGTTCGAACTGTGGTACGGCGGCCTCAACATTCCTGTACCAGCCTTTGATGAAAGATGAATGTGAATCATTGGTGGGATGATTATCTGCAGGCAAAACCTTTGTGTTTGGAAAGAAATCTGACCCAATGCCCTTTCGCCCACAATAAATCCAACATGGAAGGCTCTGGGATCGAAATGGAGCCTGGACGGTGAAAATCCAGCGAATGACCACTTGAGTTATGATCTGCACCTTTGTCTAAGTACAGTGCCACGAAGGCAGTCCTCATCTTGCACAGGTACGAGATGTAAGTGACTGAAAGCAACCAACTACTTTTCAAGCGAAGCGCTAATATTTTATGGATTCTGTGGGAATTTTCTTATCTCCTTGTCGTCTGAATTACAGATTCAGCAAGAAGTTTCACAGTGTTTCCACATCTTGTGTACAGAAAATGATGCAGGAGGAGGAAGGAAACAAATTATGAAAAACGTGAAGTGAACGGCCTGGAAAAAAAAGGGGGGAAAAGAATAAGTCTGCGACAGCTCGCAAACAAGAGAGGATCTGTTAGAAAGTAGCAATTCAAAACTGGAAAAAGAATGAGAAGGGTTTATGAGAAAATGAGTGGATGGATTAAAGCATCAGCATGGAATTAAAGACAGGGCCTTGGAGCGCTCATGTCCAAGGACCCGAGACATAAAGTCAGCAATGTGTGCCTGTTACCAATATTTGAGGATCTACGGATAAATAACGAGAAAACTAAAATATGTGGTCTTATTTGGAGACAGGAGAAGCCAGACAACATGTCGCGAATTTTAAGGGGGTTCTCAGTTCTTATTCTTATAATAAAACCAACTAGATGCACTAATTTCTCAAATTTATTTTTGGAATAAAACTCTCACATGTTTCGGACAGCTCCTCTGTCCATCATCAGGGGTTTAGCACTGTACACACAGCAATGGTATATGTCATACAGGTTAGGTGATAGCTTGCGAGCAGGATCCGGACGGAACTGCAGATCCGTCCAGATCCTGCTCGCAAGCTGTCAGCAAACAAGTATGACATAAACCATTGCTGTGTGTACAGTGAAAAACTTCTGATGATGGACAGAGGAACTGTCCGAAACATGTAGAATTTTATTACAAAAATAAATTTGAGAATTTAGTTGGTTTTATTATAAGAATTTATCACGATGCGCGGTCATCTGAACGTCAAATTCGTTTTCTCAGTTGTAGCTGACGATTCCGTTCCCATGGACTATGACGCCGCGTCAATGGGTAACTGGTAAGGCATGGAAAGTTGTGTGTCGAAATTTGGTACTGAGAAATAGTTTGAGAACTCGTAGGGAGGAAGATTTTGAATCCTGCTGTTGAGAAATGGCTTGTATGGGCGGCTACTTCAAATCCTGTTATTGCAAAGTAATTTAGAATTCTTAGGGAGGAAGATTTTGAATTCTATTGTTGAAAAATGGCTGGTATGGAATAGAACTTCAAATTATGTTGTTGCAAAATATGTTGAGAACTGGTATGAAGGAATATCTTGAATCCTGTTCTTGCGAGATATTTATGGAGGGCTGCCTTGAATCGTGTACTGAGAATATACGCGGAACTTATATGGAGGTACAATTTAACACTGTTGTGAGATACTCTTTAATTGGTAGCTACTTACCGACTACCTGGACAGAGATGGTATCACTCTGCACGAGGCGCTCTACCCCCGCTATTACATTGGCGGCCTTGCAAACATACTCTCCTTTGTAATCATACGTAACGTTGCTGATATGGAGTCGCGAGTCGGAGCCTCTGATGAGCACCGTGCCTTCTGAAGTCGGCAGCTTCTGCAGCCACTGGTATGAGGGTGAAGGATTGCCCTCCGCGTTGCAGCTGAACGTTACCTGCGAGTACAGGGGTGCTGTCATCACGCGGTCCGGGCCCACGTCTTTTATATTCGGTGGATCTGCAAAGATTATCAGGCATATAATGTAAAGCCACAAAGGTGCTTTATTTAACGGTGTTAATACAGTGTAAAGTGGACACAGACAAATGAAATAAGAGTATGGATCATTGGTCGGATTATATGGACGGGGGAAAATCGAAGCACTAGGAGAAAATCTGCCCCAGTGCCACTCTATCTACCCCAAAGCCATACGCACTGGCCTCGGATCGAATCTGGGCCTCTGCGGTAAATAAACCAGTTTGGGGGAGGAGGATTTCACACATACATTACTAACATTTTGAGAAACTAGGAAGTATAATGAAGTAGATTACGAACGAGAATTAACCCTTTGACGCCTAACGACCTCTATAGTGGTCGTACCGCACCGCTAACCTCCAAACGTTGCATTTTATATATTTATTCAACAAATACAGGTACTGAATATTTTAAACACGGTATATACTGTCCGTTTTTTCCTCTTCAAAATGCAGTTTGTTTCATAATTCTAACATATTTGGTT
>Ga0123355_10012798_pt1 | contig 13017 bp, 4 predicted proteins | sample TergutEmb28metaG_3_FD_89872 | JGI IMG/M metagenome (GOLD analysis project Ga0123355, IMG submission 89872) | Embiratermes neotenicus P1 segment gut microbial communities from Petit-Saut dam, French Guiana - Emb289 P1 | ecosystem: Host-associated > Arthropoda: Insects > Digestive system > Gut ... | reverse complement strand
TCATTAGTATTCAGCCTTGAAGGCCGGGCTTGGCAGGAACCAGAGCCCAGTCATGTGACTGGTATGGCTCTGGCACACTGCATCCTGGGCAAGTTCTTGGGGGTAGTTTGCCATTGCTTTCCCGAGCCTTTAGACGTTCCCACTTTAGCCGCCAGGTGCCTCCATCTGCAATGACGTGAGAGATCCTAGCAGCGAAAGGTGGAACTGTGGGCGAGAAAGATGTCTGGTAGTAATTTTGCCTAAATTCCGACTTCCACGTAAATTTAGGGATCTTTTACATGCCGCAAATCTATGACATGGGACTGACAACTTTACTTCCCCTCCGAAGGAAGGCATGCTGAGGATTTTTTCGCCCTAAAAATCCGACGGCTTCGGCTGGGTTTGAACCCGCAAACTTGGGTACTAAAGGCCAGCACGCTACCCCTAGACCACTGAAGCTGTACATAAGTATCAAAACATTACTACCTTGACCACCCAACTAAAAAGCATGTAACATATATATTCTTATTTCTGAACATTATGATTGTGTTTTAGAACATCACTTACGAGCCTGAAACAACTTACTCGCACCCAACCACACGACTTCACCATAAATCTATTAAAACAATATGCACAGATGTTACACAGTTACTACAAAATAATACAAAAATAACTGGCCAGGCAAAAATACAGTGTGTACCACTTGTTACTGAACCTGGCATTTCTTTAATAATTCTAACACCAATGAAGATATTGCAACGAAATTTGAACAGGAGTATGTTTGTTGTGTGAGAAATGAAGAGGAATGTGTCTGTAGTGCGTCTAATTGTTGCGACACGGAGCAGTGGTCCGCCAGCCAGCCTGTTTCCTGCCTGACGCACCTCTCTGCTGATCTCTCTGTCATTTGGCTAAGGGTGCCTGATTATTTCTTATGGGGATATCTGAAAGGGAGAGTTTACAAAAACAAACCACGAACCACAGACGGCTTGAAAGCAAACATCACCGAAGAAATTCAGGCAGTGACAGCAGACGTACTGGCAAGGACTTTCCAAAATATGGCGCGCCGGGTTCAATCCTGTCTGGACGCAAATAGTGGCCACTTCCAGCACATGTTATGATGTCGTCACGTTTCTTACACAATGAGGCAAGTACGCCTCAAATTTCGTTGCAATATCCTCATTAGTGGTAAAATTATTAAAGAAATGCTGGGTTTGGTAGCAAGTGGGACACACTGTATAAGAAAATTCAAAATCCTCTCCATAACCCTACAAAATAACCATGCAAAGCTGTAATTAGCACATTATTTCATAGGCATTCCATGCTTGTTTCTGAATCTCATTAAAAAAAAACTGTAATGAAGATGCTAAAGGCAATACGTAGCTCTGAGACAGACAAATACGTGTGAAAATCTTGTTATACTAACTTGAATATATACCATATATAGGGAAAATGAAATAACCTAATATTATTTACAAAAAAACAAAAGCATAGATCAGTGGCCATGTTACGTACATTTGTGAAACAAAGTCTGTGTGCTACAGGGCTCAGTGTCAAACTTTTGTTATATTACCATTGGGATCTACACTAGCTAGCAGTACAAGAATTAAACATTTATGTTTAACTCATTAAATAAACCAGCTGTTCATATGCACTATGTGACATACAGGAACACCCAAACAGAACATTAAGTATACATACATTCTCAGTGCCAACAAATTTTCTTTAAGAGTTCCTAGAAGCTTGATGAAAACCAGAAGGGTCTTGCACCAACCCAGCGACCAATTTTACCAGGCATATTTTTGCATTTTATAGTCCTATATTTTCAGAAACATTTAACAATTAATGTTAATAGCCAACCTTTTAGGGTTTTATCAGCATCTTCTTCTTGCTGCAGTAGTTTAAAATGTAATTCATTACACTCCTTAACAAGTCTGGCATTGTCGAGCTTGTATGGCCCAGCTCCTAATTCAAGATTGCTACATTCCTATAATATAAACACATACTTTTATATTATTTGTACTTATAAATATCCAAACTACTACAATAATTTAATAGTTGTCACTGAGTTTAGTTGCATGTTTGTTTGTCTATACATGGCTAAAACCAAAGACAGCATCAAAATAGCATTATGATTTTGTTTTATGCCAGCTTCTTACTGATCTTACAGGTTTTGTGAATAAACAGACTTGAACAAAAAGGTATGATTCACCACCTTCACAAAACAGAGAAAGTAATTTGTTGTCATAACAAATGCAAACAAGAACCTACTAAATAACCTTGATTTAACATCTTGTTAACATGAAATTATCTAATTATTATATTAATGTTACATATGAATGATATGCTGATCAAAGCCACAAGTCTTCACAGAAGCAAGAAATTACATTTGGACATGATAAATTGCCATACCTCAAAACTTCTCTGTGCCAGTTCCTTATAGTGACGTAAACTTTCTGTTGTGTGTAACAGGTCTGATACAAGCCTTTCTACCAAGGCAAGGGATTCTACTACCAATGGCTGTCGATAGCCCAAATCATCCAAGTGCTTACGAAGGTTTCTGTACCTATGTTCCAGCATCCCATTCTCCATTATATTAGGACATTTAAAATTTTCACCTAGAATAACAGTAAAATTAATTGTTGTAAGCAACGTAAAATTTAAAGTGTCAAAAGTGCACACATTAGAACAAAACATGTAATACAACCCACTGCTTCAACTATTTACCAGTGTGTACTTCTGCAATGTAAAATTAAATAATATAACTAACCTTATGAAAGTTTGTCCCAGTCAATCACACGTACACACTAATAAGTCTTGCATTAATAGGTGTTGTGCTTATCATAACAGAAGAAAATTTATTAGGCTAGATCCTTTGGGAATCCTCACCCTGCAGTATTAATATCAACGACACGCGCCCACTGCACAACTTTAGAAGACGCCTAGCGCTCTGATTTATGCTCATCTCACATGTATTGTCAGACTCACGTATATACTATACACTTAACCTATATGAAACACTCTGGAACACAACGTGTAAATAAACCCGTCGCTTTACCTATGTAACAGTGTGTACTTCTAATGAAGCAATATCAGAACCGATGTTTGTTCCTATCAACCGCATTTACACTGTTTAGTTCGCTGTCAATAGCAGTTAGATTTATTGCAATGGACAAGATGACATTAATCCGTATCCTTTGCGAAGCCTCACTCTGCAGAGCTAGTATTATGAACGACACCCATCCACACCGCAATTATACGGACTCTTACGGCTCCGATTTATGTTAAGCTCATATCTAGTACAAAACTCACGTACATAACCTAAAACAGAGGCTTGAATAATGGGCAATATACTGTGGTTAACTATTTATACATCCGTTTATCAGGGCCATTGCAAAAACGACTAGCGTGGAGTGGTTACTCAATAAAACCGTCTCCTGTTTCCTCCTATACACACACTTCAGAATTGTCCGTAAATTCATCCGCACTCTTCGTTGTACCACGCCACAGACTCCATGGTCGAGTGCGTAATATATGAACAGTAGTGTTAACGGATACGAGCTTAGTAATGTGTATTCAAGAGCTTCCGTTTCAAAAGTATTGTGTATAGTTGTCAATGGCCTGATTATTTGACAATTTTGTCACGAATACAGTTCTGTTACCTGGTTTTGTAATTCGCGCGGGTAATAAAGAATATCGAAACGAAACTCGATGCGTGTTCAGATAATAATTCTACTTCATGCATGTTCAATGGTTCGGATACAGAATTTGTTCCAATTCAACCAGCACAACAGACAGTCCCCTAAAAAGAATAATAAGTACCAATTGTTGTATACATACGGTTGTACCTCCTGACGATGGGCCAAGATACGCCCGAAACATGTAGAGGTTGACGAAATATACTAAGAATAAGTTGTGCATCAAGTTGGGTTTTCTTTACACGATTATATCGAGATGCACGGCCAACAAAACAAAAAAAATTACAGAGTTTGTTGCATGTTTATTCAAGGTAGAATGCTAACTTTTTTTGTTACTGTATTTTGAAACTTATTCTTGGGCAGTGATTTCTGGCGGATTTGAAGGATTATGTTGAACAAAGACAGTTTCTGCTGCCCAGTTTTTAAAACGATGTAATGTGTTAGAACATAGGAGCATACCCACCCCACTTTCAAAACATTGGCCCACCACAGCTATAGAAACTTAATGGGCGGGTGAAGTGTAGGCCTACTTTCCCATTTTTTAATGTACAGATACAAAATTCAGTCTCATTATGTTAATAAAAGAGTTACTGGTGTCAGACTTCTGTGGAAGAGTACTTGAAATCTCTGCAGGCAGTGGGTGAACTGTGACATTAATTTAAAACTGATAATAGTTTACATGTCATCAACCAAATTTTAATCCCCTTGAGTGTACAATACATACATTTTGGCATGTATCCACAAATCTCTCATCAATCAACTGCTGTTTCAAATTCCTATTAGTAAACTATATACACTCCCTCCAAATCCAAGACAATTTACACGTATTATCTTTGTTTTTTGTCATTTCTACAAGAATATATACTGCATAAACTGTATCACAACCAGTTCATTTCTTTAGATTAACAATTTCAGATTTCAGTTGCACTTCCACCCAGTTACATTGCAGCCCAGAGAAACAAATATTATGAAATATAGAAAACTTAAGTAAACTTGAGTTTAAAATGCTACCAAATAAACCAGTCAAGTTAACTCAGAAATGTTGAATCCATGGTATGGTCTTCAGATATTTACTGTATAGCTCCATTTGATTCCCTTTTATTACTTTATCACTATAAAAATAAAGGTAAAGGTACACCTTTTGTAAACAAAACATGCAACACTCTTAAAAGGCATGTGGTTACTATCATGCCCAGGCTGTTTTAGTCGCATGGCAATAGCTCCCAGTACCCACTGGGTAGGAAGTTGAGATGGTTCCAGACCTTGTATGGGTACTGTTGGCTAGATAAGAATATCTGGTCCTGCCAATTAAAGCCAAAATCTTCAGTTACCCTGCCTGTAGCCTAGTCAATATGACTGATATATAATACTTTAGTTGGATGGAGACTTCAGTAATGAGTGGGTAGAAGGGGGAGTCTTTTGCTTCCTGAATTTTATGAGGGGACAGTATCAAGTTGGTACAATTCAACATGCAGTTGTGGGTTCATGTAATGAATTTTTTTATTTTTGGATGTTGACAGAACTACTGGTCAAAGGTGATATAACTGTTTGCCCATTACTAAATATAATTTACACGCATAGCCTGTGTTAGCTAAGGAAATAGGCACTGCATCCACATCTCCATTCCCCTAATTTTGAATACACTAGCTCCAGAGTAATGATTGCCAAGTTCAGGAATGTGACATACACATAGTCTGGAATTTGCTGTTGTCTGTGTGCAAGAATCTTGATTAAGTACTTTGCAATGAAGCTCAGAATAGTCTATTTTTTTTTTGGATACTTTATGCACGTCATTGTTCTCTTTTAATTTGTAGTAGTAGTAGTAGTAGTAGTAGTAGTAATAATAATAAACTACAATTGGGTTGTCACCCGGTGGCAGCGGTTATTTTACATATGTACACAACATGAAACTGGTTACTACTAAATTTAAGTAGGGACGGCTACATGAGAAGCATGTAGTGGGAACTTGGAATCTTGGGAACCATCTCAGCATTTGCTTATAGACACAGGGAAACCAAGAAAAACCTGTGCCAAGATGGCCGGTCGCACGACCTTCCGAATACTGACTTCTAGGCAGCAGTCCGGCATCTAAAGCAAAAACAGCAATACACAAATAGTACAACAAATACACATAAGATAACAACACACACAAGACAACTAACAACAATACATACAAGACAACTTAAATACAACATGTACAAAAGGTAAACAACACCAAGGTAAGAAAGTACTGTACTTAGTTTCTAGTATTTTTTTCCCACACATATTGTACTCATGCTTTCACTTCTCACCACTTTATTACACATATAAACTTTTCCCATAAAGTCTCGATTTTACCCCCTTACCTACACTGCACTGCATTTCACTTTACTTCATTTCACTTCACTACACTTTTAGATGATTTTCACTTCATTTTACTTCACTTCTCTACACTTTTAGATGATTTCCAATACACTTTATCTTCCTTCAACTCACCTCGATTATCACTTTCCTTACCCTCTTTTTAAAAATAAGTGGGTTGCAGGGGAAAATGCCTAACATTTCTGCAGGTAGCTGGTTCCAGTGTTGGATGGTCCTATTCACAAAGGAATATTTCCCTATATCTGTCCTTTGCCTCCTACTCCTAATTTTCTGTTCATGATCTACCCTGCTCAGATAGTGTGGCCACTGTGGTCTGTCACCTATAGCCTTCCATGCCTGTTCTCCCGAGTACGCTTTGAAGAGGGCACATATGCGTGATAACTTTCTACGCGACGCCAAAGTTTCCCAGTTTGAACTGCTCATATGATGTGCAAATTTAGCCGCTTTCTTTTGCGCCCTGTCTAATGCACTTATTTGTCCCTCCCTGTACGGATCTCAGCATGTGGCCCCATATTCAAGAATCGGACGTACAAGTGACATGTAGGCTAATCTTTTGGTATTACTATTTCCCTTTCTGAGTATTCGCATTGTGAAATGTAGTGCCTTCCAGGCCTTTTTCACCATGTAGTTGACACATAGTTAGAATTTCTCTTTCACATAAAACTGCAAGTAAAACCAATCCCTCTTTTTTACTTGTACTCATGTATCCTTTACAAAACAGAAAATAACTGTCCATATTTTGTTTCCAGTTCACATAACCTTATTCATTATTAGAAAAATGATTCCCTGATAAATTGCTATACTACAAATATACCACTGGACTACAAGAAGATACGTATCATCATTTACGAATCTTCAAATAATCTGATATCTTGAAATTTCAGCATAAAAGACATACAATTTATTAATTAACCTTTTAAGGCCTAGTGTTTACTATATGTACCACAAGGTTTAACATCCAAAAATTCTACACTCTCCCAACAGAAGGCATTTATGTGTTGTGTATGGGTCTCAGAACAAACAGTGAGTTTTACCCTAAACAGAATTAACTGATAGGTTGTTTATAACTGAGATGGAGAGTGTTTAAAGTGCAGTATGATCTGGGTATTTAAATAAAAGGGATTAAGGTTCATCCTTAAAGGTTTAAAACAGTCCATGAAATATACTGATAAACCCCATTTATTTGTAAGAATAATCATTTTATGACATTGTATATGTGTCACATCCCCCAAAATATGACTCATTTGAGATACAGTAGCAAGTATGTAACATACGAAACACTGAGAGGAAGTAACTCTCAATGCTGGATATTCAGAGTATAAAAACTATTTAGAGCTGCGCTCTTCTGGGTTATTACGCGGTGAGTAGTGGTAAGGAATTACCATTACTTGTTGCGTAATAACCCAGAAGAGCACAGTTCTCATCAACTTCGTGGTGGAGGCTGAAATCGCATACAAAAACTATTAATTTTATTGCGCAGGCCAGTATATATACACTTTTATGTATAAACATGCTGTAATAAAGATATGATACAATAGTTACTCAAAAACCCACACACTCTTTGTCACAAAATTCCTCTTGGTTCCCATTTACCAAGAGGCTGAATGACAGTCTTATCCATACACATCTCACTGGCCTGTAAGCATCTCAATAAATGCATTTTACCTCAAAATAGCAGTAAGTTTCAGACACGTCTGTTGTGACTCTGAAAATAGTTTTCTTCTTCTTCCACCTGGCTACACCATTTCTCTTGCAGAAATCACAAGGACAATTAGTGATAAATGTATAAGACATGATGACTGATTACTGCAAACAGTATGAAGGAATAACACTTCTATGCCTTCTGCTACTGGCCACATGGCAGAGGAATGTGGGTGGAGTCCAGATTACGATGCTGTCATATGATGGGAGAAAGAAACATTATAAATATATATGTGCTTATGTGATCTACTCAGGCTGGTAGTAGAACCCAAAATACATAGTTACTGGGAACACAGTTCCATACGTATGCCCCTTAATAGCTAAATATTCAAGTCTTCAAGGATGTGATGCCATATGAAGCAGGCTGGAGAACAGTGTCTTCATCTTCAGAGTCAAACAGTCCAACTGCTTCACCACGTAGATGAAAACAACTGGGGGCCTTCAAAATGTCAGGAACTGCTTGCCCAGTGGCAAAGTGTGATATCCCAGAAGACTTGAATCTTCAACTACACCAACAGGAGAACTTAAGATTTGCTTTCCTTAAAAGAATGACAATACAGTCCCTGTGAAACACAGCTCAACTGCCTCCATTACTTCATGGCCAGCACTGTGATTATTAACACGAGTTGTGGCATAAACATTTGGAAATAGCTATGCACACCTGAAGTGTGTAGTAGGGCTTAGAAATGTACATCACTACAATGGACGCAAGAAGACACTTGTGCCAGAATATGGCATAATATTCTGAACTGTACCATAAGTTTCATAAATAGGTATGAAAGTAAGAGCCAAAATGAGCAATTAAAAATCAAGATCCAACCCATTTTTATCCTATTTCATTACGGTATAAAATGAAAAACTGTACACTTGTATTAATGTTTAACGTACTCTCTTCAATCAGAGCTTCGTGATTACTGTCACTGATCTATAGTATTGTTTCCAATCACTATTTATTTATTGTTACCACATTTTGCTTTCTTTTGAAGGAAGATGACCATGTCATTCACAGTTTCACTTGGAAATGTTAATTCCTAAATTATGTCATGCACTATACACGAGAACATATCCTGCACCAACACTTGGATAAGAGACAAAACAGGTGACAATAATAAAAAGAATTAAGATGGAATATCATGTAATTTGGTAGAAAGGTCCAGTGTTTCAGAATAATGTGTAACCTGCATCTACAGAGAGATGAAGGCAACCAAGTTCCTCCAAAATATCGGTATCCAATTACTGAGACACCTGGTGTCACACATTAGAAGACCGTAATCTTAATGCATGCTAATGCAAAAACCTGAAACTTCCAAAGCTGATTATGTTGTACTTATTATTCATTCCAGAGGGCCTGTAATTTTATAAGCATTGTGACAGTAATTCCATGTCATGGTCATCAGAGGTCAAGATGCCTCTCCTATCAAATGATAACTTCTATGCTTCACAGTAGCTTTTATTATATATATAAAACCAAAGCCAGAAATGCCACTGTTCTGAAAATGCTGTGTACCAAATGTAGGAACAGGGCAAAAGACCTGTACTAACTTATTGGACTTTCAGGCAATATATGCTAATCATGGCAACCAAATCAACCAAAGACTACTTATAATATAAAACACTTAACTTTACATATTAAATTAATAATAGTGATAACAAATACAGTATATAACATGAAATGTGAGAAACAATGACAAATTCTTTGTAATTTGACAGATACGTTTTTAAATAAACTAAATGAACCAAACTTGCACATTATTACAGAGTACTTGTTGAGCAAACACTGTTAATAGTTTACTTATCCAAGAACTGAAATTTACTCCTCTACTCCGTCATCTTCTGCTACAAAAGCTGCGAAAGGAAATTCCTGCATTGCAAAACTGGTGTATTTGTGGCCACAATCCACAGAAGGTACCGGTTTATTTGTGGCCACGATCTACAGAAGGTACCCTGACACAGTTGTTACTTATCACAGAAGTCAAACCATGGTGCATCAACCAACTGACTATGTACACTCCACAGGTTCTGTAATGTGAACAATAGTAAGCCACACTATAATTGTGCACTACACACCAAACAAAACAGAAGCTTACTATAACAAGTCCTTGTTTTGCAGATAATAATTAAGTACAGGAATATATGCCATTAATTAAATAACATAGAAATTTATGCAATGGTTAAAAAACCCACTATAACATAGACGATAAGGTTAAATAGGTTATGTTGGTTTGGGCATTTACAGAGATTGGAAGAAAATAGAATTCCAAAAAAAGTATTATATATAATTTGGAAGCAAAAAGGCTGAGAGGTAGACCAAAAAATAGATGGCAAGATGAAGTGAGGGAGGATGGAAGACTAGCTGGTGGAAAAGGGTGGAAGGAAAGGGTATGCAGTGAAGTGTAGTGATGAGGTGAAATGGAGCATTAGGAATTTTAAATGGAGTTAAGCCAAATGAAAGGGTAGTGAAGTGTAGTGAAGTGTAGCTGGGTGAAGTTAAATGAGATAAAGTGAAGTGTCGACAAGCGTAGTGAAGTGGAGTTATGTGTAGTTGGGTGAAGTGTAGTGAAGGTCTTAGTAACAGGGTGTCTATCATTATTAGAAGATACATAGATCATATGAAGTTTGTTGCTTATATGGCTTTTTTGTTTATCACATTCTTTCATGTTCTTTTGGTTCCATTTTTTTTTATCATTGTATATACGGTTGTATGTTTTGTATGCTTTGGTTTAATTTTGTAAATTATGTATTCTTATTGTTATGTATGTTCTGTTCTGTATATTCTGTTTTCATCGTGCCAACTGGCACTCTTTGGCTACCCTGACTGAGGTTCTTCCGTGCTTTTTCCTCAGTTGTAAGGCAAATTCCAGGGTATAACTCGCAAAGATGGGGCATGGCCCACACTCTTCCCAAATAGGCGATAATTTTTACACGGTTAGTTCATTGTTAATTTTAGTTTGACCACTCTGGGCTCGAATCCCAGAAAGCCTTCCAACCCAAGTTGTTAATTGTGTTGTTCTATGTATTGTGTGTGTGTAAATGTGTACTGTACTACTGGCACCAGGTGTCAACCCAATTGCAGTTAACAAATATATCATATATATCATAACAGACAGGAATGGAAGAAGGTCCTGCGAATGGCAAGGAATCGTGACATTCAGCACATGCCAATGGAATGAATGAATGAATGAATATATGCCATTAGACCTGAAGTACCTATAAGTACACTACTAATACTGCTACCATCACCGCTACAACTACTACCACCACTACTACTAGTACTACTGGCATTCAGCACATGCCAATGGAATGAATGAATATATGCCATTAGACCCGAAGTACCTATAAGTACACTACTACTACTGCTACCATCACCACTACAACTACTACCACCACTACCACTACCACTATCACTACTACTACTACCACCACCACCACCCCACCAATTATTTACTTCTTTATTTATATGGAGAAATTAAGACAGTAAGAATGTTTCCCAATGATTGAGTTTGAGATGATTACTAATAAATTTTAATATTTATGTGTAATATTTAATACTTAAGATCATTTGAGTTGCTACAGATTTTCATGCCAGGTGTTGACACTCAAGTTCCAGCATAGCAAATCTACTACCAGATCTGAAGTGCCTTCACTACACCAGTCTCACTGCATTAATTCAGGAGAAATGCTGAATCTTTTGTGAGAGTAATTTTGACTGCATAGAAGGTTTGGTCACAGTCACAACTACCTAGGCAAGGCGTTACAAGATGAAAAAGCCAAAAAGAAATGCTACAAGCAGGCACAAAATTCCTACCAGAAATGAGGAGTGTGGCTGATGTCAGACCACAACATCTGACCATGCAGCATGCACACCTCCCACTTCAAATGAAAGTGTAAGAGTATTCTTCATGCTCATGTGTAATGCAACCCATTACAAGCTAGATGTTATAGTCACTGGCCTTGCACTGTGTAGGTCTGGTTTCAGTCTCAAATGAGCCAACATGGGATTTGTGGTGGATAAAATAGCACTGGAACACGTTTAACTACTAGTACTTTGGTATTCCCCAGCCAGTATTGTTCCACAAATGATCCGCACTTATAACAGTCATCTATCACTGATGCTACATAATCTTTGCAGTTGGCAGCATTAATAACTATAAAACTTAAACAAAAATTACATGTATATGTAACAACATACCTTGAAATACTTGACAGTCTTAACCCGTAGTTCTAGAGTTGCATCTTCATCACAAATGAATATCGTGTGCCTATGTTGCTGGAAAGCTGACACTGTCCACATATGATTTACACCTTCCTCTATTGCTTTATACAGTGCAAATGCCTTGTGAGCTCCAGTTATCAGAATCATTACCTGTGCATCAGGAAGCAAAACCACGTGAACTTCTGTTAAGAATGACTTGGAAAATGTGAACATTTTACTGTATTTAGGAAAATGTGAACATACTACTGTATTTAATAAGTCTGTACATGTATAAAGCAAGCACACCATGGCCTTGTGGGTTGGGATAATTCAGGCCATATAGCGACTTGCTATGGGCTGGATGGTCTGGGGATCGAATCCCGGTGGAAGGCAAGATCTTCCACAATTGTCCAGAATGGTCCTGGGGCCCACCCAACCTCCTGCATGATGGGTACAAGTCTCTTTCCCCGTGCCTAAAGCGGCCGGGGCGTGGTATTGATCACACACCCGAATCCAGTGCCAAGGTTAAAGAAAGGCCTTCATGGCTGGTTCTGGGGTGAAATTTACTTTGTTTTGACAGCAGGATCTTGGTTACATTCTAGTTGTGTTCCAGAAAAAAGTGGGCATCAATAAAAAAGGCATAAATCAAAAACGATATTCCCATAAAAAAGATGTAAATAAATGAAAATAAAGCAGCCAAAGGGCACTAAACCCAAAATGAGAAGCCATAAATTACAAGTGGTGTAAATTGGTAAGTGGCATTAAAGCAAAAACGTGTAAAACAAACAGAAATAAAACTAGGCCTTTTTGTACCTTTAACAGATGCACTCAGTAGAAGATATTAAGTTATATATTATGTATGCTCCAGGACTTATTGCAACCAAGTCACAAGTGTTTATTCGGATATAAGGAACAAAGCATTCATGATACTTACTTACTCCATTGTGCAGAGTTCTTCTTGAGAATCTAACTGGTTTGCAGCTAGTCAAGAAATTCCCCGCATTTCACGGAACCCGAAGGTTCATTACCGCACTCACAAGCCTCCGCCACCTGTCTCTATCCTGGGCCAGCCCAATCCAGTCCATATAC
>Ga0123355_10012797_pt1 | contig 13018 bp, 3 predicted proteins | sample TergutEmb28metaG_3_FD_89872 | JGI IMG/M metagenome (GOLD analysis project Ga0123355, IMG submission 89872) | Embiratermes neotenicus P1 segment gut microbial communities from Petit-Saut dam, French Guiana - Emb289 P1 | ecosystem: Host-associated > Arthropoda: Insects > Digestive system > Gut ... | reverse complement strand
CACCCCAACCAGCCACACCGAAACTCCAACACACATCGAAGCAAGAACACACAACCAATGTGGTGATACAATAGAAAAGTCGCAGGCTCCTAATGATGGATGTATGAATGTCCGAAACATGTTGAGCATAGAAGAAGTGAAATAAAACTTAATAAATCGTGACATTAAGTTGGTCTCTTATTCTTCAACTATCACAATGATGCACGGTCCAATATACATAATAACTGGATTTTTCTTTGAAAGTAGGCTACACTGGCAGTTTGAAGTTACAATTTACAGTATGAACCTGAGTCTAAACCTTTCGACCACGCCTGGTTTGAAGTTCCAGGAGCCATAACACTGTACCGGTAATTTCAAAGCGACTTAGTTTTGTGGGATTCTCGACAAACTTACCCGAAGGGCCAAGCCGATCCGGATAGCCAGCGTCCGGATAAGTGGAGTTCTGCTGTACTTCGTGCCGAAATCAGTGACTATTCGAAATGACAGGAGGAAAATCAATAAAGTCGTATAACATGGTATCTAAATGGTTCACTGCAACTCTTCCTAGTCAAGCCAACTTTCAGACTCTAAGCCAGGCAAATTATTTACATGATACCTGTAAAGCTGAAACGCATTTGTACGCAAGCAACTTCCGAATAGGGCGGTAAGCACGAACTCCGTTGATAATGTAAAAGCCCCATTTACACATTATTCATTCGATATTTCCGTGAATCACCTGTTCACTCATTCATCAACACAGCCTTACATACAGACCTATTTACAATCTGCCAATGCCGTCTTAAGCGGAAGTCACAGAGACTTTGGCCTCTGGCCTAATTTTACGAGAGTGCTTTAGAATTTACCTTATACCTTTATTATTATTATTATTATTATTATTATTATTATTATTATTACTACTACTACTACCACCACCACCACTTGAGTTGTCACTCGGTGGCGGTAGTACTTACACTACTACAGACAAAAACAAATAAGAATAAATATACATAAAAGAAACAATACAAAAAGCACAGTAAAAACAATAAAAACACAGTAAATATAAGTATACATATTACAATACAAGTACACGTTTGGAGAAAAGATATAAAATATAAAACCAAAAGTCCAATGTACAGTTATGAACTATTAGCTATTAGCAAAGATGTTGGTTTTTATGTCCATTCAGAAAAATATTAGACGCCATTGACATCAACAATTAGTCGTTAATATCATGTGCAACCAGTCCCGTCCGCTACTAGCTCGCCAGTTCAGCACTGGATTTTTAATACAGACGTGATACAAAATCGTGAGCTTGTTTTACATTTTTTGTTTATTTGGGACAGGGGTGCACAAATTTTCTAAAATCAGGGAACCATCTCAAAATTCTAGCTACCAGAAGGGTGACGTGAAGCGGGTTTTGTAATGAGAATCTACAAATATTAGGGCGCCACAGTACAAAGTTTAGCCGCCATGGCGACCTGGCCACCGGGATTTGTAAATACCCAATTTTAGATTTTCATTTTTCCGGCATTTCTTGAGCGCCACCAGCCATCTGCTCCACAAATACCGCAATTTTTGTATGTCGTGATGCTGTATGAGATCGGTACATACTAACCGTCGTGACTCTTTGCTGTCATGGCGAAGATATGGCAAAAAAAGTACGATGCGCTCTGCAAATGAAAGATGTTGGCTCAATAAAGTTGGGGCTCACGGCCTTCAAATGGTTTAAGACGGCCATGCAACTGGTTAATCACGCCTGTTTGAATAAAAACTTCAGAGTCTGGGGTGGCGCCTAGTTACGTGGTAGTGTCTGGTGGAGTACAATGACATACTGGCTGGCGTACGTGTAATATGCACCTCAGTGGCGCCAGGACGTGTGGGCGACTTGCTGTCTGGAGGCAGGACACTCAGGACACAGTCGATCTATACAAGGTTGTTATTGGTGGCGAAGACATATGCCTACTCGTTTTCCTGTTCTTCTCCATATACTGGCATCCACCGTGCTGTCCTTTCCGTGTGTTAAAGTTTACATCTCGACATTTCACACCCCGCTTCAGAGGGCGTCAACCATTTCCTCCACAATAGCGGTAAGTTGTTACTCTTTGCCTTGAAAGACCTGACAGCCGCCTACAAAATGTCTCCAATTTTTGTGTAATTAATAGGGTGGGGTGTTAACCACCTACTTCTGAACGACTTACAAACACGACGCATAGGTCTACACAATGAACTCTGATATCCTGTGCATTGTGTCGTTTCTTCAGTACCCGCCCTGCCTACCGACACATGAAAAGACACTAAGTCAGTTTTCCCCAAATGTTTTTGCTCGCAGGCCCCCTTTGGCTTCGAAAAATAATCACGGAATCCCACATTTTTGCGCACGGAAATAGTGTGTCCGGATGACGTCCAAAATTAAAAACTTATATCTCAGAGCCGATTTTTGATAGCTATGAATACCTAGCAGCAACATACGTAACAATGCATTTCATGACTTAACTTTAATTAAAATGATTATCGCTCACTTCGTGCGTACAGGGGGTTTCTTACTTAAATACGAAATAAATATGCCGCCAAGCAAAAAAAAAGTTCTCCGATTATTTTAACAAAACATTATTCCTTTAATTTAAAAAAATAAGTGACCTTCAAACTACCCATCACAGAAATGTATCCATGGAACCCCTGCGAACTGTTCGCGGATCCTTTGGAATCCGCTGAGCACACTTTCGGGACCACCGCGCTAAGGAACTGTTGGTGTCTTTACTGTTGAAGTTCCTGGTATTTCTTTCCGCCGTAGGTGGTTTAGTAACAAAAATCCGATGCCCGTAAATGGTACCAAATAAATCACATATCCGGCAGTTGCAATAAAATTTGAAGAACTAAATAAGAACAGATTTACTTAAAACTTCGGGGTATGCTCGCAACTTACATGTATTAAGTGCCTGGTGTAGGGGCTTGTCCATAAATTAAGCTCAGGGTAAATTGGGGGAGGGGGAAATATGCGGCTTAATTTGACATACCACTCGGATATTTCCTTCCAGGAATAAGTAAAACTACCAAAAACAGAGGGGACCGCGGTAGCACAGTGGTTAAGGTGCTGTGCTACAAATCGGAAGGTCGCTGGTTCGATCCCAGCTAGTGTCAGTGGATTTTTCATTGACATAAAATCCTTCCGATCGCACTATGGCCCTCGGGTCGAATCAGCCTCTAACAGAAATGAGTACCAGAAGTATTTCCTGGGGGTAAAGGCGGCCGGTGCGTACGGCTGACAACCTACCACCATCCTGTGCCGTTGTCACGAAATCTGGGAACCTTAACTTCCTGGAACCCTCTGGGCCCCTCCAGACCTTCAACGGGACTGCTTTACCTTTACCTTTTTACCAAAAACAGAATACCGAACCTCCCTCCCCCTCCCCACAGACATTCGATGCAGGTACTCCATCAACAAAAGTCGCACCGCGCTTATGTAACCTGCAAAATAGTTATGTCGACTTACATATGAGAGTGATCGCGTACAGATTTGGAAGTAAACGGGCTTAGCCTATTTGAAGACAGTGTAACGGCACAATTGAAACAACCCACAGGAAACCACGATACGTGTCGATTATTCGTTTCCCTTACCGAAATTCAACAGAAACAAGTTACCGCTGCGCTAAACGCAACCGACTTTTCGGTGTGAACATCAAATCATCAAATCTCCATCAACACGGCTCTGCCAAATCCAAATCAAAGGCAGAACTTGTACACAGTCAGAATCCACATGGATGCTGATTGTATATCATGGCTGGATTAATACTGGGGAGAAAGCGGACGTGTCTATTTTTAGATCTCACTAGCCAACCAAACGCCCGGAAAGGCTGGGGGAAGTCACGAAAAATCTAGTAAGACTGTACCTTGTATTGTAACGTAAAAAGAGCTACCAAGTTAAGGAGTATTTCTCATAACTCGCTCTAAACATAATTTGTTTATAGGACACTTATTCAGTCTATTAAAATGTCCCTTTTTTATTTTTTTAGTCTCATCGCATGTAAGTGGAGCCTGAGGTATGCTATGACCAATTCCATGGTTATCCAAGAATGATAAATACATTGTACATGTTCGAACATTTCGAAATCGGATAACAGATAAATTTTATAATGTTATCACTTTCAATAAAAACACGATTCTCTTAAGGTACATAAACAAGCAAAACACAATTCTTTCATGCCAATATTGGCAGGTACCATAAGAATCACCGGACACCAACATTTTTTGATAACCTGCATTTTCAGCCCGCGCTGGTACTCGAACTGTGCTTACCTTTAAGAGATCTGAAACGAAATTCAGTCCTATTTTAAGGCAGTATATCAACAGTTGCCTGCAGCGACTGAGTAAAAACACAATACTCCCTTAATCGACCAAGAAAACCTTAATGAGCATAACAATTATACGTAAACCAAATTTTCCCTAAACACACCATAAGGGAGTGTAGTGCAGTGCGGAGATACAGCTCTATTCGTGTTCAAACTCTGCCCTGAAAAGCGCCTCCGGTAACAATGACAGAGACTAGGTGGGCCCCAAAACCCGGCGTGGGCGCTTCGGAAAAAATTCTTTTGGGATATTACACTGTAAACAGTTACCGAAACTGCGCTCCTAATCGTCGATAACTATTTACCTGTCGACACGGCGTAATATCCTAGACGACTTTAATAACCATCAACACGCTGTATAGAACTTCCAAGTCTCGAGAAACCCGTTACCCACAAAACAAACGCATTTATAATTAACAGGACAGAGACCGAATTAACTAATCGACAGTGAAAACAAAACTTTCATGCACATTAACACACGTAAGATGATTAATGAATCGTCTTGATTTCAGCATCTGATTCCCCGGTCAGTTCGAATCACAAATGTCATGCACATATAGGTCCGACTCTCGAGGTTATAAATTCGACATTATTGGACAGTTACAAGAATAATAAGACAAATGCGTACACGTCGTGTAGTACACTACGTCGCCCGACACGGTACACTTCACACGCTCTATCCGGATGAGATCCATTTGGATCACATACGTGAGGCAGATGTTTGTACACACCCTCCAGACAAAATCGTAGACCCCCTGAAGTTAACACGCTGGTGCCGAAACATGTGGGAGTTGATACCACGAACTGTATTTTATGGTTTTTATTTTATTGTACTTTATTGAATGCATTTGTTGGTTAATATATTGAATACGTACATGAAGTTTAACGGTATCTGATTTCTAACTATATTTTCAATACGGTCAAAATAAGCTCAGGTAGCATAATTTCTTTAGAATTTTCCTTGACATTGGTTGTGGCATCGAAAGCGCAACAAAGAAATGCGTTCAAAATTTACACTTTTTGCAAGTACACAAGATCTTTCATTTGTCTTTACAGATAAAAATTTTGGGGACTGAAGCCTGCAGAACCCCTGACCTGGGAAGCGGTGATCGAGTTAAGTTCTTACTGCAAGATTAGAAGAGGAAGGGCGAAGGAATGGTTACTTTTACCAACATAAGTTCAGCAACAGCAACTTCATGTAGGTACTTGTTCGTTTATCTTCACCTTTCCCATCATGTAATGATCAATTCGTAACCCTTGAAATTAGAACCTTTCATACGACATTCATGACGGAAACAAACTCAGGAAAAAGATACTGAGGTTGCGACATTAATTCTTGTATCACCCTGTATATATATATATATATATATATATATATATATATCCCTGGCACAGTTAAACACCCTCAACATAAAGATTATACTCTCTAAACCGAGTTTCCAAATATCAGCTCAAAGCTGCAAATAAATATGCCACATACGAGCTACGCAATTCACCAAGTACATAAATCCAGAAAGTACCTGTTGTGAACAAAAACGTCACGTACTTAACTAATTTCTCCTTCTTTCAGATTTTCAGCGGTTCTTACTTCTGCCTTTCAGCAACAGGCTACAAACATGTTGGGAGCAAAGGACCGAAAAACTAAGTCACCTTTATTGATTTATAGCCCCACACATAACAGCTCCTGACGATGAAGCAATGGCCCGAATAGGTTCTTCGACGAATCACTGAGGTGTATGTGTAGAAAGAATAACAAAATACAGTATGATGTTATGGACTTTCATACTCTTTTGTGTCATCACCTGCTGTGTCAAAAGTAGGCCTACTGGACCGAAACTTAGGGCGTGATGACTGGAAAGGTTAAACAGATGTCTATAATGTAGTAATCAAAACAGACTCTCAATACCGATACCTCTTTACTCCATTCATTTCAGTACTTGCCCCGAATTCAGGGCACTGATCAGGACAGGCGATATGGGATATGTTCTGCACAACAATTATACACAATAACAGGCAGAAAGGTTTCCTGGGGAACGGAAGTAGTTCGAAGTTTTCTGCTTGTTCCTACGGATTTACAAGAATATTGCCATCGAAAGTTCGCCAGCTTATTGCATACAGTTTCACCGCCGAAAGACCGGTTGTATCTGGGCTGATTTTGATGGTGGAAACATATGCACATGACCTATCTCAATACTGCAGAACCGAAGTGTGTGCACGTGTGTGTATGTATGTATGTATGTATGTGTGTGTTTGCGTGCGTGTGTGTGTGTGTGTGTGCGTGACAGTCGGAGAAATACTGGAGTAACGTCATTACAGCGTTTTGTCCCGATTCAGACGACGAGTTCACAACTCAATCGCGTGCAGAGGTGTTACCAGACCCGTTTGTAGCCTCAGACAGCCAGTAAGTGAAGAAAATAAATTGGAAAAATTCACTAAGTACGTCCTTTCCTAATGATTTCAAACTCTTGAGCCAAACGTAACAGCTAACGTGCATTTCTGTGACCCAGCTCTACATACGTGTATATGCACTCAAGAATTGGAAATGATATTAAAGCGTAGACAGACGGATCACAACATCGTTTTCTTCAGACAAACATCTTACATCGGCACCGCTGGTTTAGTTATTTCAGTTACTAACAGAAGTTAAAACAATTTAGTAAACTCCGGCAGGGCGTAACAGGTGCAGCGCGTTGGCTTTGTTATTGTCCCTACAAAAATTTTTCATACCTCAGCAACAGAATTGCTCGATCCTTATGTTTATATCAACAACTGCTTGACCCTCAGCTCGCACCTCACAGAGAAAATAGCCTGTCTCCATTATATAGACCAATCAATAAATACACGTAGGTCTTCATGTGAAGTGTCCTGTTATTCTTGTCCGATATCAACCAAAACAGGCACGCGCTGGCAGCATTTGTGGAACTCCCACAACATTTATGAAAACCCCTCCAGTGGGTGTCACGCCGTTTCGTGCGGACAGACGGACAGAAGGACGGACGGAAATGACGTAGCCAAGAGTCGCTTTTTGCAGCTGCTTTTCGAATGCGCGTAATGACTACCATTCGATTAGGCATGTAAACATGGTAGTGTGCAGCAAAATATGTGGCTAATGACGCTTACAACGTTTACTACTGTGGTCCGCTCGTTGTCCTCGTTCGTTTCCTGCTCCTCACGGGGCATTTTTTTTAGCTTGCCACCATTAATTCAGCGCTCCGATCATGTTCGCTGGGTTGGTCCCTAAGTCGGTTCTTCCCAAAACTTCCAAGCTGACATTCGAGTACAGTTGACGAGAAATGTCCAAGGAACAAGAAAACGATCTAATAAATGTTTACAAGTTGGTACCCATAGTCCTCAGGTCGAATTGGAGGGGTTTCATCAAATATTTATCTCAAATTATTTGATGTTTCAATTACTTGTGAGATATTAGAAACTGCAGTCATATATGTCATAACTTATTTTTGAGTACAAACCGGCCAGCCGATCAATAGTTGAGTTCTGTAAGGAAAATTACAACTGCGAACACAAAAACAAACGACGAGGCTTCCACAAAAATTCTGAAGACTATGCATATTTGCTATGTCTCGAACATCACACAATACCAAAACTTCTAATTACGTAAAAGACAGAGCTGAATCTATTTCGAAAACGACGCCTTAAAAAATTTACACCTTGGGCGCTACCTTGTTTTTCCACAGGATCAGAATTCATAATCGTGACGTGACAAGGAGTCTGCGTACGTCGAGCAGTCGGTGTCGAACGTCGTGGTAGGCTGTGCGGTAAAAGCGGCTTTTCAAAGTCCCATAAGAGACCAGTCTGTGTGAGGCACTTTTTAACATAAAACTCACAGAGAACTCTTTGGAATGTACCACACAAAAGTGAAAATAAACGAATTCAATAAACGTCTCTGAGTACTGGTATACAGAAATAAATGGTTTCCAGATGTTGCAATATACCTATGTCGGAATAACACCCCACACCATGAAACAACCCACGATGAAACATAACACCCCACACCATGAAACAACCCACGATGGAACATAACACCCCACACCATGAAACAACCCACGATGGAACATAACACCCCACACCATGAAACAACCCATGATGGAAAAAACATTAGAAACTTGGCAACTGCTGCATTCATTCCTGTGGTGCATTTGTAGATTAACGTACTCTAAGAGGAACGCTATCATGCAGCAGGTCTTCGCTGATACAATGATCGTAACACTGACACAGCACTGCAGGTGGCCAGAGCATCAAGAATGTAAGGTAGAGATCCAATAGTTGATCTAATAATTAATTTAAGAGAAGGCATCACGAAGTGCTCTAATGAAGTACATAATAAATTCGCAAAATATACGTCAGCACAACAAATATTTATTGGAGCATACAGGCTACATGTTTCGACACGTTAACAGGTCATCATCAGGTCTACAGCAGAATAAGTCAAAGGTGCTGTTTGTTGTTTAAAATTGTAAAATACATGGGGATCCCAATTTATCAACAGCACCTTTGACTTATTCTGCTGGAGGTCTGATGATGACCTGTTAACAGGTCGAAACATGTAGCCTGTATGCTCCAATAAATATTTGTTGTGCTGACGTATATTTTGTGATTTTATTATATAGATCTAATAACTATTTCGTCACCAATCTTTATCGTTAGTACAACAGTGGTCAACACAAATTATATTTTATAGGAAGGCCAACAAAATTCGGGGTGATTTTGCACTGACAACACATTTTAGGCATTTGGACAAGGAAACAACTCACGGGCATGTCAAAGTGAGCAGTTACGTTTTTTCAACTCTTCAATGGCAGAGAAGTGACTTCGGATTATATTTAGAACAGAATAAAACCAAGATTACTGCCTCAGAGGAGGGAAATTAGTCAACTGGAAATACCAATTCCATTGACACGAGTCACTGTTAGAAACCAGTGGTCCTCAGATAGACAAGAAATTCGTTATTTTCATGGAACCAAAAGGTTCATTACCATATTTTACATTTTCCATTCCGTGCAGTAGATAAAAATGTTACAATGTAAACCAACGAAATGCACAAACTTCGTTACAATTACAATAATGTTTCATATACATAAACTCCTACATGTTTCGGGCCTCACTGGCCCACCATCAGGGAATGCACAGCTGTACACAACAATAGTTAGAGCTTATTATCGTCTCCAATATATAACTTATAAGTTCCATTAAACCATTATTATAATTATAAGGAAGTGGTTTACATTGTAACAGTTGTTAATTAATTACTCCTTGGCTCTACGACCGTCTAACAGGCTTGGCTTCCCTATTACAGACGCCTATTCTTCCCTATCGAATGCCTTCTGTCGCCATCTCTTAACCTTCATCTCCCGTAGATCCTTCCCTACGTCGTACTGCCATCTCTATCTAGGTCTTCCCCTCCTACTTCCCTTAGGTTTACTCTCAAATATTTTCTTAGCTGTCTTTCTGTGATCCAATCTTACTACACGCCCAATCCATTCCAATATCTCCTTTTTAATGTCTGCTATTATGTCTAGATCTTTATATAGCTCCTTCAACTCCTGATTAGTTCTTATTCTCCATAATCATCCTTGCTCTACCACTGGTCCATACATCCTTAACATTTTTCTCTCCCATGTACCCAGTCTTATCATATCTTTCTCAGTCACAGCCCAAGTTTCACGCCCAAACAGTACAACTGGCTTCACCATCGTTTTATATATTTTAATTCTTACTGCTACAATTGTTCACAGCCGTGTTCAAACAAACCTGCGAATGGACCTTATCTGGGCCAGATAAATTCCACACTTTCGTTCTCTGCTTCCTTAACATCTTCGTTAATATTATACAATATTATATAACCCGAACAGTAACCTTCACACAGTGCAAACAGCTTACGACCCAGCTCCACACAACCACAGCCAGCACAACCTGTGCAGAACACCACCATATGCAGTAGTACATGGTCTTGTTCTCCTGATGATGGGCATAATGATGCTCGAAACGTGTTGAGATAGAAGTTTGATAATAAACATCGGATTAGTTGCATCTTGTTGGTTTCTCTCTCTTCACCCAACTCTGATAGTTCTCCCAGCTGGTCTCTTCCCCTCAGACTTTATTATTTCATGTTGTGTGCTCTTCCCATCATCGCATTCGTGTTACATGTCCAGCCATGTCTTCCGCCTTCATTTTATCACCGTAATAATACAAAGCAATGGGTGAAAATTATGAACGTTCTCTTCATTTCTCTGCATTTTCCTCACCACCTGCTGCTACACATCTCTAAAAGTCCTGCACAGCCTATCTCCTCAGCAACCTCTTCCCAAAATTTTGGAAATGCTCGAAGACTGAAGCAAGTATCACTAATTTATTGTAGACGTAAATTTCCTTGCATATTGTGCCACAAACAGCTGTTAACGAAGCTTGTCTTGCTACGGAACAAAACTGATCTTTGAATAGTCGCGGGATATGGCATGACAGCTTCCACATTTTTTTTTTATTCAGCAGCCATCCTAACATCTACGTTTTAGAGTCTGACATACCGACAGCGTCGTAAAATGACCCTGATAACTTAAACAAACGGTTACGTGGAACTTTTTTTTTTTTTGCGCAACAGCCCACAGTGGGCCAGGGCTTCCTCAGTCAAGAGGTTTCTAGATCACACACAACGACGCACCACACTCGCTAGGACTCCTCACGACAAGTGATCAGCTTGTCGCAGAGTCCCCAACCGGACAACACAACACTCACAACAGACATCCATGCCCCTGGTGGGATTCTAACCCACAGTCTCAGCAGGCGAGCGGCCTCAGACCAACGCCTTAGACCGCGCAGCCACTGGGACGGGCACGTGTAACTTTAGGGTATAAAAATATATCCAAGGTAAATAATAATATATCGCACCGCAATGTTTAAAGTATTCTATTATATCGTCGTAAAATGCGGCCGGTTCCTTTTTACGAGCCTGGGTGAGCCCAACAGTTGTTCTCGACGCTTCGGAAAGTCTCCGTCACATGCCGGGAATCGAATCACAGTTCCTCGGTTGCCCAGTCCGTAGCCTAATCCCTATATCGACTACGGTATTCCGCCTCCCGTAAGTGCTTAACATCAACTCAGAATTCTGTTCATTGTAACATAAGGATAAAAGACTCCGAACAGCACCTCACAAACCAATTGTTAACTACCCCACAAACCGCCACGGACTTCACACTGTTAGGGTCTTATCACACCCGAGCCCATTTAATCAATCTACATAACATACCAGTCACCTGGAATTGCGAATGCAGTTTGTGGTGTGGACCCATTTCTAAATTCCGTCCCTTTCAATTTCTTGGCATTGTTAAATGCGAACAGTAAGAAACTGTCAGTTTTGTTCACGCAGGTTATCGTCGTCTTGCATCAATAATCTGGTAAGTAAATTTTGTTCACGTCGACACTGGTAAAATATTGCTAGAATGTACTTGCGTTTAGTGGTTTCAAACAGAACACTGTTACTCTTTCCTGTACGGCACACTTAGAATGGCTGTCATAATGCACATGTTGTGCCTATAAAATGAGGCCAACAAATTCTAATGAACAAAAGTTGTGCTTCGTTTCTTAAAAATAATGTCTTTTGCAGTGTTCCCCGCCATTATCTAAATGGTCTCCGCTGCCACAGGGAAACTGTATGTATAAAAAGCATATAATGGTGGGGAAAGTACTGCGTTTGTATTCACAAATGAAGTCTCGTGATGCAATATGTTGTCTACCCCTAGGTACGCTTTTGTTTCTGCTGTAACTCTTCCTCACAGTTCAGAGTAGGCAAAAAAGCAAATTCTATAAACCTCACAACTGTGTTAACGTGCTTGTGACAGGCTTAGTGCACTATGCAATTTTGTATTATAAACATCCTACCTTGTATGATGAGAGCTTATTCAGAAGCTTGTAAACAAAGCACCCTTCTCTTTCCTCTTCGTGTGTGTAGAATTTGGGGTTGTAAACAGTACAGTCGATACCTGGAGCAGCTGGCTATTTTCTATCAGCAGTCTGCTCACACTCACACCAGTGTCTATATTGGATCTAAAGACCTAAGCTAGTGCCGGCATCATGCACCCAAACTGCTACAGCCATTAAACGCCGCCTGCGAACGAAACGATCGACTCTTCTCCACTCGCATCCTTCCAGACTTAAACTGATTGCACTGAAATACGTGGGTACGAGGGGGAAACGAGAGGACAGTGCAGCCAATACACGCTTACAAAATTTCACTAGAAGTAAAAAAAATATTTCACCGATTATTTTTGTGGAAGTGTTAGGTTAGTAATTATTTGTTAATTATTTTTTATAAACTAAACAGCCGTCTATTGGTAGGATGATATCAGAACGAGGTAGATAAAAACGTTTTATTTAGCAGTGCTGCTAAGTGCTAAGATTATACAGACGGATGACATGGGAATAATAAATTTAAAAGCATGTAGAATGGCGTGGTCATGATTTAATACGAAGCACTGTCCCAGAATTTGTTTGTAGAGACTTGGGAAAATCATTAAATTTGTCCCAGCCGAGATCCGAATCAGGCACCTCTCAGATACAAACCACTAGCATTACCGCTCGAACCAGTCTGCTTGCTAGAATATAGTTTTTTTAAAAAAAAAAAAAAACACAAACACCCCAGACCAATCGCGAAAAACCACTTACATTGAATATTTTTCCAAAAT
>Ga0123355_10012796_pt1 | contig 13018 bp, 9 predicted proteins | sample TergutEmb28metaG_3_FD_89872 | JGI IMG/M metagenome (GOLD analysis project Ga0123355, IMG submission 89872) | Embiratermes neotenicus P1 segment gut microbial communities from Petit-Saut dam, French Guiana - Emb289 P1 | ecosystem: Host-associated > Arthropoda: Insects > Digestive system > Gut ... | reverse complement strand
GTGGTGGTGGTGGTGGTGGTGGTGGTGGTGGTGGGGGAAGGCATAAAACTTTGGACACCCCTACCAAAGTTTGGTGTTTCAACAGTGTGGCTATGATACAGATACTGGATCCCGCAATCTACTCAACATTTAAAATATTAGGTAACCTAATTAAAATGATGACATAACCACGGTTTCTACAGCTGTAACAGGAACAACCTGGATGTATGCTACTCCTTATCTTACAACTTGATATCCCAGTGAAACATCATAATTTGTACTATGTGGCAAATTGGCTACTGTCTGAACACTTTCTGTCCCAATTAACAAACTATTTTTATCATCACAGACAACATGACACATATTTATGTATCTTTTGAGTGTCTTATTTAATGTAAATGTCAGTTGCGCTGGCTCAACAGTGTGATGGATAAACTTGTATGGAGCATCAGTGGAATGACAGTGATGAAGGAAAATTGAAATACTTGAAAAATCTGTCCCAATGCCAAGTCATCCACCATAAATCCCACACAGACTAGGCTGGGATCAAACCCAAACCCACACAGTACGAGACTGAAAATTTAAAGCCCTTGTATATACTTTATTAACTGTTGCAATACTGACAGGAAAAACAAACATTTTCAAGTTTATAAAATGGCAGTTGCCTACCACATAATTCTTCATGTCCATATCACAGAACTCTTCCACCAGCATTTCACATGCTTCCTTTTGCCCCCAGTGTGCTGCAGCATGCAGTGGGGTCCATCCATCAAGATCTTGTGAATTTAAATTTGCACCACCTTGTAATAGAACACTGCAAACAGAACAGCAAACATACATTAAGATATGGTCATGTTACGCAAGTCCAATTTATTACAGTTCAGGTTCAGTGTTACTAAGCAACTGCATGCAGCAGAGTCCTGTTTGAGCAGACAGTCAAGGCATTCCCAGCATTTTATGGAACACAGAAGTTAATTACTGTGTTCATAAGTGCCCACTGCTTGTCCCAATCCTCAAGCAGATGAGTCCAGTGCACACCCTCACATCCTGTTTAAGATACACTTTAATATTATTCTCCCATCTATGCACGTCAACTCCCAGGTCCTGCATATCATTTTATAACATGGTGACATTTATGAGTGGGAGCTGTTAGCCCCTTGGCAAATTTTGAAAGACCACCCCTTGTCAGCTGGCCAAGACTGCTTATTCAACAAATTCACAGCTACCCTCCACAACTAGACACTTATATTCATGTTCAGTAAAGGTAAAGCAATGCCATTACAGGCCTGGACAGGCCCTGAGAGTTCCAGAAGTTTGAGGCTCCCAGATTTCAAGACAATCGGCACATGAAGGTGGTAAGGTTGTCAGCCCTAGGCACCGGCCGCTTTCACCCCCTGGGAAATATTTCTATTACAGAGTGGGTCGACCACAGGCCCACAGTGATTCATGTTCAGTGGTTACTGGATATTAACTTCTGTTAATGGTTTACTGACCCTTTACTTTAACCTTCTGTGCCAAAATCAATTATGACATCAAGCACAATAGCTTCGGCAGGTCAATCAGGGCCATGCTGTGTATGTGCCACTTCATACTCCCACACCACTATGGCAGAGGTGAAAAATGTATGTTGGCAGTGTTGGGAATTAAAAAGAAAAGAAAAAGAAAAGAAAGAAAATAATAATAATGATAATTTTTACATACAGTCGGTCAGTCAGTGTCTGGAAGTCCAGTGAACCAGGTCTGAGTTCTACAAAGCACTTCCCATGATGTACTGACAAAATAAGCCATATGCACTGTCCCCAGTTAAAGAATGCTCACAACAGAAATAGGTAAATAGTCATAAAAATAGATGTAAATAATTTTTACAGAAACTCACACTTGACTGATGTCCCACACCTACATCCACAATTCACATTTTTTCCCCCTTTATCCTAGCAATGACATTACTTTGTGTCTGTCCCAGAATAACATCATGGGGAAAGAAACTGAGTGCAACTCAAATGCATGCATGCATGCCAAAACAAATTTAAACTGTTTTAGTTTTCCCGCTTTAAGTGAATGACTGTTTTGTTCACACTGCACACCAACATTACTACTTTCCAAGCCAAAGGGTGTGACAGCCAGACAATATGAACTACAAGGTCACGTAATTAATCAAGCGGAATGCAGAAACTGCTGCTGCTGCTGCTGCCACAGGTATTTTATCACATTTAAACTTGCAACAACCAGGGTAGGTACATAAATTTTGGCACATGGTTTATAAAAAGCGTATTACTTGGCCATAAAAAGATAAAATTATAAAATAAATGACATTTTGTGAAAAATAAAGAGAAATTATACATCATGTCATAAAAATTAGGTAAATTTCTGTCTTGCCTAAATACATCAAATGAATTTCTAGTGGTGTTTTATTTTCTGTGCATACTGATGTATGTGAATGCGGTCATTTAAGGTTAATTAGCAACCGTAATGCATACAGACAAGTCACATGCAACCTGAAAAAATTTTAGCATGTAATTTGGTGCAGGCATGATAGGTACGTACTTGTCACTTTGTAACATAGTCCCAAATTTGGTGCAGACAGGTCAATACACATTTGTCAGTTTGCAACATAATTCCAAATCAACAACACACAATGCCTGCTTCTAACACTTGATAACTCATTGTGCGTAAAGCTGCACACAGTAGGGTCTTACACATTACAGTTTTTAGTTGGCTCATGTTCACATGAGGGTGAAATGTGGAAAAATGATTGGCATGATAGAGTGGACACGAAACTCAGTGACTATGCCAATTTCAATGTAATATCAGACCACTTCCTTGAACAGTGTCAGTAAAACATGAAAACTGTGATATCCAGTGTCCTGCAAGATCCAAAAGATGTATTTCTCATATGCAAATTAGATATAATAATAGTATGAAAAACATAGTTGACAAGGCCACAGTATAATTTCAGATTCTAGTCTTCTGATGTATTCCAGTTAAAAATACAGCTAAGTGCAGTTGTGTCTTGTGCTTGTATATTAAAAAACTTCTTAGGCCACAGCCTGAAGATGGCTGTATGGAAAAACAAAAAGCTGAACCATGTTGCTGCTAAGATTGTTTAATTATCTTTTAACTGTATTCACATAATAGAGGTTGTGTTAGACTGTACAATTATATATATATTCTATTAATTATTGAACACACAATGGGGAAGCCTCACCTGAAAACCTGAAAATAATACTATTACTCTCTGATGTTTTCTATTTCGTTAGACTTATACACAAATTTGACCTCTGGCTTGTTATGAAATGAACACCTAACAAATGGTAACCAACAGGAAGAAACACACGCACTGAAAAAAAGACACCATCATGATGACTGGGCTTTCACATTTTTGAGGGTTAACAGGCACACCCTTGTTTTATGCCCCAGCTGAATTCCTGAAAAATGAGTGTAACTAAAAACCACATAAATCAAACACAATATTCCCAACAGAAATAACGAAGCATTAGCATTATAGAATGCAGCCAGCCAAAGGGTGTCAAAGTCACATCTAACAAGAGAGAATGCAAATTAAGAAGTGGTGTAAATTCACAAGGAGCACAAACGCAAAAATACACTTAAAAAAAAGTACAGAACAAGGGCTAGACACAACTAAACTGCAGCCATACTGGAGATATATGACAGCAATAATAGAAAGCCAAAACAAGCATTCAATGAAGTTAATACAGCATACAGTTACCTCATTACTTTGATATAGCCTTTAGCAGCAGCAACATGCAGTGCTGTGGCACCAGTCTTTGGATGCGGTACGTCCGCAACATCCTCACTGTTTAACCATTCCTTTGCATCTTCCAACATCATTCTCTCCTCTTCATTACGAGCTTCATCACAATCAATCCCTGAGTAAGAGAAAGGTTCACCCTTTTACAAATGCAGAATTAATATGTCTCTCATGGCATCACAGGACTAGTACCATACAAAAATGTTCATCAACTGCACTTTTAAAAACAGAATAACCCTCTCTAAGCTCAAGCTCAAATGCCAAATCATAAAATAAAAGTCTTCATTTGGGCAAGAGAAAGCAGCATGTTTATTTCCAGAGGTTCATCAGAATGTCCCCACAGACACTGGTGTCATGTCACTGTGATGCCCCTTCTGCAAAGAACAGCACTCACACAGTCGTGATGAACAGCCTCCAAGTGCACTACAAACAAGTTGGCACAGACCAACTGTGGAAATGCCTCACCACATCACCAAACCTTCCATCTACGAGTTACTGTGCCCCCTATTCAAATCACCCTTTGCACATCTCCAAAAGATTGAAGCTGACACAGACTAATGCCCACTTAGGTTAAAAACAGCAAAAGAGATGCCAGGCACATTCGCATGCACACAGACTTCAGAGGCATCACAATGAGAGCACAAAATGTAGCACAGATTCAGCAACAAGCAGCCCTGTACTGGACTGCACAGGTCAACATGGCACAACTGCACACCGCAGGTGCTGGATAAAGACGTTCTCAATAAATGTGCGGTCCTGCATCATTTTCGACAAACTTGTTGTACCTCCTATTTTCAAAGCCTGCCTCCAGAAAAAATGCACTTTGAACTTTTGGCATTACCACCCCCACCCTCCACGCCCATCAGTGCCTAGACCTCACAGGCATTCTTCTCTCTAGGCATCTGAATCACAATTTTGTATGCATTTATGAGGCATGTTCAATAAGTAAGGTTCTCTAGCCTGTTAACTTTTGTATTAATCAAGAATTTTATTTTCTAGCACAGGCAGTGTTTGCAGTAGAGGCAATATGCAACAGATTCTGCACGTGTCAGTGAGTCAGTCAGGTCAGTCAGTCATCAGTCAGGTAAGTCAGATGGTTTTCATGGGATAATATGTACAATGGTAACAATGGAAACTTGTCCAACAACGAAGTTCACAGACTAATTTTTTCATGAGAAAAACATGTTTCTCCCATCAAAACGCACAATCAACTAAGAGAAGAGCATGATGAGAACAGTGAGAGTACAGCAAATCATAAAAATGTGCAGGCAGTTTTAAAATGGATGAAAATACATTCATCATCATGATTGCACTGGTTTACCCAGAATATCCAGGACGAATGTCAACACAGCACAAGTCAGGGAAGCGATTTTGGGCAGCTAAGCAACACTTGTGAGGTCACCAATCCTACAATACTGAGGAAGTAGATATGCCTGTTAGTGAATGGCTGTGAATGCAAGAGCCGGACTTCTATCTTGACAAAATTTTTAAACCTCAGCAAATGGGACAAATGGGGATTATGTTGAAAAAATGACACTTAAGTGACAAAAATGAGCTATGCTTAAAGTGTAATGACCTCTCATTTAATTTACGATCTCAGGTATCTTGCTGATTGACTATACTTTGTATCAACTTCTCCATGCACACTGTGTATGTTCTGGCATTCTCCCCGATATGTACATCCCAGTAATATCTGCTGAACAGTACTGACAACTAAACTTACTCCATTTCCCACCACTTCCTTTTCCTTAAATTCACAAATTTTTCTCAGCAAACTGTTTTCAAGAAATTTACGTAAGCATCATTCTCTTATGTTGACAGAACAAATGTATCAACATGAGAACTGGAACATTCAAATGAAATTTACCAAAAAAGAAAAAATAATCATCATTCATCCTATATGAAACTCCAAGAGATGTTTATCATCACTTCCCTTAGCAGGGGTTAACAAAACATCCAGATGCCTTACCTTTAGCATTGATATTCTGCTGAAGCATGTCTTCCATCTCATCTGATTCAGCAATATCAAGGGGCAGTTCAGCATCATTGTTAACAGCAGCAACATTGGCACCATGTTCAATCAGGTACCTGAAAATTTGATGTATGTAAATAGGATGGCATCTGGTAACAGTGTGACTGTATGTGACACATTCACACTTGGCTAATGGCAGCACTGTGTTCTTCAGCTACTTAATGTGCACAAAACTTAAACTTCTGTCTACAGCACACAATGCTGAACCAGTAGCAATCTTCAGTGAATAATGTTTTAACACAGGAGCTTTACACTCCAGCCTTAAGTATCCAAAGTGCGGGATTTCGGAAAATGGCTTATGTTTACATCTTAAAGACCGTGCAGTTTTCATATGTGTAGAACAATTTGACAGGCATTTAAAACAATAAGAAAATACTGTTGGAATTATATAAGATAGTGGTGTTACCAATACAGGTGTGCGAACTGGACTTCATTGAAATGGCATGACACAAGAATTGAGATAGTGGAGATACAAGCTTTCAGGTCACTCGTAGGATATACACACGACAAAATTAGGCAATAAGAGAAGAAATAAGTATAGGTAATTTAAATGAAGTTGCTGTGGATATGGAAGCAAATAGACACAACAATTATTCAGGATCAATGGGCCATACATTCTGAAGTTAGTGTATGAAGACCAACACTACTACAGAAGGCCTGGATGGCAGAAACCCTGTTGTTGTTGTTGTTGTTGTTGTTGTTGTTGTTGTTGTTACTGCTGCTGCTGATAATGATGATATTTTGAAGCTATATTATCTCAATAAAACTGAAGTTTTAAAAACAAAATCCACTTACTGGCATAAAAAATTTAAAATACTCACTATACACCAGCTTCCAGTTCTTTACAATTCCTTTCTTTATTCATCTTTCACTTCTTCCACACAAGCTAACTATTTTTATCCTTGTTGTATTCTTTCTTTTAGGTGATTCCCCGTGCATCTGAATTTTACGTGCTGACATTTTGGAACACTGTCTGTTCCATCTTCATCACAGGTGGAGGAAGAAAGAACTTTTATCCTGCTTCAGAAGGTAACTGAAACTTCTGACAACAAACGCATGTGGCAGTTCGTAGGACGTTTACAGCACGCAAGATCTGAGGAGCTGAGTGTTCAGGTCTTCTGGGATGTGACACACTGTCACATCCCAGTAGATCAAAATCCTAAGTGTCTTGTAATTAGGAACGTGACTTCATGCATGTTTAAACATTTTTTCCACCAGCAATAAGTGTTGCTCTTCAAGACAAGTCTGCCTGCTGTCAGAAGAACTGTATAGAGCCAGTTTACCCTACCTGTTTCATCTGTTACACACCAATGTTTGGGGTTCTGCAGTTTTTATAGAAAGAAAAATCAGCTACATCATTTCAGTCCCAACTCTCACACACTACATGGCTTCTCTGACATTGAAATATAAAAGACAATAACTGAAGACAGCTACAAACAGGCGACCAAGGAGACTGTGACAGAAATAAGGAGCAAGATTACGTGGGCTGTGCCACAGGTCAGGTAGCTGTCACTGGCTGCTTAACAGAGAAGCCTGAGTTCAATCTCAGGCCACTCCATGCGGAATTTTTGGTTGACAAAGTGGCAATGGGGGCACGTTTTGCTCCAAGTATGTCAGTTTTCTCCTGTGAGTACCATTCCATCAACAACCCATACTCACTCATACTACTGACACCATATACTCTCAGCAAGTGGCAGTGTCATGAAATAGCACACTTAAAAAAAAAAAAAAAAGATTAACTGGTAGATAACAAAAAGTTCCACCCTGCCAAGGGCAGTCCAGGGGGATCATACAATGACCCAGAACAACAGAACTATCCAAGAAAGTGAATCATGTCCATGTGTACCCCCAGGTGTGGCAAGGCAGAGGTAGCTCATGAGGTAGGCAAAAAGACAGAATATCTGAAATGCCACATTACAGAACTTGAAACAAACAGAACAAGAATATCAGAGGCATGCACAGCAGCATAAATAAATTCAAGAAGGGTTACCAGTCTGGAAACAACTTTGTTCAGGATGAGAAGCATGATTTAGTTGCAGATTCCTGCAGTATTTTGAATAAGTGGAAGATGCACTCCTGTCAGCTACTGGACGAACATATTATTTTAGACAGGGTGAAATACATATGGCTTAGCCACTAGTACCTGAACACAGTGCCTGTGGGGTTCAGAGGGCTATTGAAAGGTGGAAACAAAGACTTCACTACCTACAAGTCAAATTCCAGCAGAACTAATTCAAGAAAGTGACAGAACAGCATGTTCTGTGAACCATAAACTTATTAGCTGTATATGCAGTACGGAAGAATTGCCTCAACAATGAAAGCAGTCAATCACTGTACCTATTTACAAGGAGGGTGATGAAACAGTCTGTAGTAATTATTGAAGTACATCTCTTATCAACTATATGCAAACTTTTATCCCACATTCTTCATCAAGGCTAGTTTCAAGTGCAGACAAAATGAATGGGGATCATAAATGTGAATTATGATACAACAGAACAAGTATTAATCAGTTATTCTGTAATTGTCAAGTACCTCAGAGAAAATGGGAATACAAGAGGCAGTTCATTAACTATTTACATGCTTCAAGAAAGTCCTTCATTCAGTCAGGAGGGAGGTTTCATACAAATTCACATCAAGTCTTCTATCCCCAAGAAACTAGTCAGGTACAATAAAATGTGTTGAAACAAAGCCTACAGTAAAGTCCATAGAGGTGAACATTTGTCCGATACACTTCCTATTCAGAATGGTCTGAAACAAGTACATAATTAATTGCCCCAGATTTTAAACTTTCTTGTACAACACGCCATTAGGAATATCCAAGAAAACCAGGAGGGTTAGCACTGAGTGGTACACATCAATTTCTGGTTCATACGGACAATGTTAATATGCATGGTGAAAACACACGTACTATAACGAAAACACGAAAGTTTTATTATTCACTAGCAATGAGACTGGTTTAAAAATAAATGATGAGGAAATGTGCATATGTTCAGGTCTCACGAACAGAAGGCACAGTAAAACATGTGCATGTTCAGGTCTCATGAACATAATGCACAGTAAAATGTGTGTATGTTCAGGTCTCATGAACAGAATGCACTGTAAAATGTGTGTACATTCAGGTCTCATGAACACAATGCACAGTAAAAGATGTGTATGTTCAGATCTCATGAACAGAATGCACTGTAAAATGTGTGTACATTCAGGTCTCATGAACAGAATGCACAGTAAAATGTATGTTCAGGTCTCATGAACAGAATGCACAGTAAAATGTGTGTACGTTCAGGTCTCATGAAGAGAATGTACTGTAAAATGTGTGTACCTTCAGGTCTCATGAACAGAATGCACTGCAAAATGTGTGTATGTTCAGATCTCACGAAAAGAATGCACTGTAAAATGAGTGTATGTTCAGGTCTTATGAACAGGGCAATGTAAAATGTGCATATGTCAGGTCTCACAAACAGAATGCACGGTAAAATTTGTGGATGTTCAGGTCTCATGAACAAAATGCACTGTAAAATGTGCATATGTTCAGGTCTCATGAACAGAATGCATTCTAAAATGTGTGTATGTTCAGCTCTCATGAACAGAATGCATTGTAAAATGTATGTATGTTCAGCTCTCATGAACCGAATGCATGGTAAAATGAGTGTGTGTTCAGGTCTCATGAACAGATTGCATGGTAAAATGTATGTATGTTCAGGTCTTGTGAACAAAATGCACAGTAAAATAAGTGTATGTTCAGGTCTCAGGAACAGCATGCATAGTAAAGTGAGTGTATGTTCAGGTCTCATGAACAGCATGCATGGTAAAATGAGTGCACATTCAGGTCTCATGAACAGCATGCATGGTAAAATGAGTGTACATTCACATCTCATGAACAGGATGCATGGTAAAATGAGTGTACATTCACATCTCATGAACAGGATGCATGGTAAAATGAGTGTGTTCAAGTCTCGTGAACCGAATTCACAGTAAAATGAGTGTATGTTCAGGTCTCATGAGCATAATGCAGGGTAAAATCACAACATACAAACAACTAATAATCCTTTGGAAAAGAGAAAATATTTAAATATTTGTGAATGACACTAACAAATCAAAATTGCATGCATGAATCCTTCAGTGATTCATCCCATTATGTTGTAAACATTACAACAATAAAACCAATTACCGTAGCTATCAAACACAACTTACACATTCAGTAGCACAAAACCCAGCTACACGAACACATCTGGGGTCTCAATAAGTCATCATCAGGATGTGTACAAGCAAGCAGAAAATAAAACTTTACAACTGCAAGTAGCAGTCACTCATGGTTCAAACCTCCATCTTGTTACAAGTACCCACACTATTAAACATAAAACTCAAATATAAAAAACCATAAGCAGAAGACCTATACATACTGCATAAGATACATATAAAAATGATGGCTTGGGACTGTAGCTGTATGTCATATACTATGTATATGAAATTATCTTATCTTGTTAAATAGTGTAGGCTTGAAGGCAGTGTTCCCTGACCATACGCACATATATTTTTAATCTGAACACTGCCTTGAAGTCTACATTATTCAAAAGATAATTTCTTATATATGATGTACAGCTACAATCCTAAGAGACCACTTTTATATCTATATTATATACAAGAGACTTGTACTTATGGATTTTCATAGTCAGGTTTTATTTCATACCATGAGTGCTTGTAACAATGTTCAGACCTTCGGCAACTATTAATTGCAGGCGTACAGTTTTATTGTCCCACTTTCTTATTCAAAGCCTCACGCTAAAACACGTACACATAGCTGGGTTTTATACCCCTAAAATATGAGTTTTGTGGATACAATAATAGCTTTCAGAGTTTTAAAGCATGCATGAAGCAATTAAGAGCAGACCAATTTCACGGACGGCCTGCAACCAGTAGTGGAATCTTTTGCTTCCTGTTTGCTATCTAAAAGCAAAAAGATTTAAATATATGTAGTTATTTTTGCATGTTGTATAAAGACGTGAACCTTGTTCTCTCACATTACAGAAAGAAAATTGACTGAAGATGTTCAAGAATAAGGTGCTGAGGAAGATATTTTGGCCTAAGAGAGAGGAAGTAGGAGGAGGCTGGAAAAACTGCATGAGGAGCTTTAATATTTGTACTGCTCAACAAACGTTCTTTGGTTTATCAAACCAAGGAGGATAAGATGAACAGGGCATGTGGCACAAACAGGAGAGAAGAGATATGCACACAGCGTTTTGGTGGGGAAACCTTAAAAGAGAAACCACTTAAAAGGCCTAGGCACATGGGAGAATAATGCAGTTGATCTTAAAGGATCAGATGTTAGGTTGTGGACCAGATTTACCCGGATCAAGACGCAGACAAGTGGCAGGCTCTTGTTAATAAGCTAATAAACCTCCAGGTTCCATAAAATGTTTGTACCTTCTTGACAAACTGAGAAATTATTAGCTTCTCAGTAAGGGATTCTGTTCCACTGAGGCAATTCAATTGACACTGTTCACTGTGGCTGATCTTATTGGCCTTACAGTCTAAAGGGTAGGTCTGCAGCTGCTTGCTGGGAATGTGGGTTTGAATCCCATCAGGGGAACAAGTGTCACTTGTGAATGTTGCATGTTGTCAAGTAGAGGTCTCTGCTACAGGCCGGCTCCTCGTCCAGAGAAGTCAGTTGTACAGACAGACAGACAGAGAGAGAGAGCGAGAGAGAGTGTGTGTGTGCGCGCGTGGGTGTGTATGTGGGTGTGTGCGTGCGTGCGCATGTGTGTGTGTGAGATAGAGAGAAGGTGCACAGACAACCCTCTACACCTACTATGAGTAGGGAGAAGAGGTACACAAAGCAAGGATGACAGAAGTTCAGTCTGTCAAAACTTTCTACAATGTATTTAGTATCTTCTACTTTGAGACCAACAACACAATTAACAAGTTGTGTCAGTATTTAATTTTCTTTTAATAGAAGTAATAATGGGATACTGAATCTATAAGTTTTCAAAACTGTTTAATTACTCAAGATGTAATTCTGACTTCCCAGCAATATGAATTAACAGTGAAGAGCTGCATGTGAAGTCAATGTTTGTTTTGCCATAAAGGGACAGTGTGGTCTTAACCAACCGAACGTGAGTCCACAAATGATGAAAAACATTACGCAGATATCTAGCAGAAACTGTACTCACTTTGCAATGCTTATGAATCCACATGAAGCAGTAGCATGCAAGGGTGTCCACCCCTCATTATCACCCCTGTTAACATCGGCCCCATTTTCTACTAAGAACTCCACCATTTCGAGATTATCATCAATGCATGCCTGTAACACAAACAGAAGCCAGACTTTCAACCAGGCATCAGTTCTGCCGGTACACAATGCTCCACTTTAAAACAAACATGGTTGTTTAAGTAATTGTAAAAAAGTTGCAACCCTATGTAATCATAAAATGTAACAATATTATAAGCATAAAAAAGTTCTCCCTGAAGATGGCGCAATTAGTGCCAAACATGTGGAAGAAAACGAGACAATTAATAAATGTATTTTATTGTATGTGCATTGGTTGGTGTATTAAAGACATAATTGGTCAATAACATATTGAATCAGGCCATAAGCAAGTCCAGTAAGCTGCAGAGAACGTCGCTGAAAATCCCGAGCACTGCATAATGACGTCACTACATAGGTCCTTCTATAGACGGCTCTAACGACATCAGGGTGCGGTATCGAACACGCGTCTCACCAATTAAGAGCTGCTCTAAATGTTACGTTGTCCCAGTATCAGACGTCACTGAAATCACCGAAAAGTCCCCATAAACGGTGTTTGGAAATTCTCCAAGAGGCAATACAGGGTATCGAGACCACAGTCTGTCACTGTCATCAGTGGCTGCACGCTACCTTGGCAGTTCATTTAACCCTTCACGGACTATCACTGACCCGAATTACACATAAGACACAGTCCGTACCGCGCAGCAAACACACTCCGTCTCGGTTATACAAACCAGCCAATTAATGCTGATTAGGAAAATAGTCGTTCTTTGTTCTCAGATCCACACAAAACAGACGCGCACACGCACAAACTCAGTTCGTACCGCGAAGTAGACACATACTGTTTCGGTTATACACACAATATATATACACAGGTGTCCCAGGAGGAATGTGCCAGACTTCGGGAGGGTGTTCCTTATGCTAAAATATACCGATATAACCCAAAACACCTATGTCCAAAGTGGAACGGTTACGGAGATAATGGCCAGAGAATTTT
>Ga0123355_10012795_pt1 | contig 13019 bp, 11 predicted proteins | sample TergutEmb28metaG_3_FD_89872 | JGI IMG/M metagenome (GOLD analysis project Ga0123355, IMG submission 89872) | Embiratermes neotenicus P1 segment gut microbial communities from Petit-Saut dam, French Guiana - Emb289 P1 | ecosystem: Host-associated > Arthropoda: Insects > Digestive system > Gut ... | reverse complement strand
GTGGCAAGGTTAGCTTTTTGTTCGCCCCTCGTGTCAAAAATCTCTAGGGCTCTAATTACTCTTTTCGTATCAGCAATTTCAATTTTGCTTGCAGCCGTTGGGTCTCTTTGCTTTAAGATATTGTAAATGTATTCTTTGCCGTTAATGTCAGACATAGACTGATATTTTTGCCGCAATTCTTGGTTGTTTGGAGTTTCTGCTAGATTAAAACCATTAACAAGGGCTTGAATGTATAACCCCGTTCCGCCAACAATAATAACCTTCTTACCTCTTGTTATGATATCATTTATACATTTTTTACAATCCTTTATATATTCACTAACCGAATAATTATCGGACGGCTTTATGACATCTATCATATGATGTGGCACACCTTGCATTTGAGCCCTAGTCAGCTTGCCCGTACCGATATCTAACTGCTTGTATATTTGCATAGAATCGGCACCAATAATTTCGGCATCAATCTTTTTAGCTAAATCAATTGCAACGCTAGACTTGCCTATTGCTGTACTACCCGATATAACAACTATTTTTTTAAAGATATAGCTTTTCATTTTATCCTCTTAATGCTTTGATTGTCGCCTTCGGGTCGACAGAATTAAACACCGTGTTGCCCGCAACTAAAACTTCTGCACCAGCACTTCTGATAATTTCAGAGTTTTCTACCGTAACACCACCGTCAATTTCTATTAGACAATTAGGGTTGATTTTTTTTACTAATGTTGCCAACTCTTTTAATCTATCAATGGATTTTTCTATAAATTTTTGTCCGCCAAAGCCTGGATATACACTCATTAGTAGCACTATATCTGACATATATAATGCATTTTTAAGAGTTTCAACTGGAGTATCAGGACTTATTACTGCGCCACACTTACAGTTTCTTTTTTTAATTTTTTCTAGCGTAGACAAAAGTTCATCCGTTGCCTCACAATGAATTGTCAAATAATCCGCCCCTGCATCTATAAAAATATCAATATAGCGCTCTGGCTTAGTTATCATCAAATGAACATCAAGTGGCAATTTTGCAAACTTTTTAATATCTGCAACAAATTTAGGGCCAAAAGTAATGTTAGGGACAAAAATTCCATCCATTACATCACAATGAATCAAATCCGCGCCTGCCTTTTCCATTTTTTGAATTTCAATTTTTATATCTGCAAAATTCGCACTCAAGATTGATGGCGCTATTAAAGTTTTGCGTTTAGCGTTTTTCATTTTCTGTTTTACTATAACCTTTCTATATTAGCTATAGCCTCCTGTATTAAATCTTCTAAATTGGGTATTTTTACTGTTTCTGCCTGACACACTTCGAGTTTTGGTTTAATTATTGGCTTATCTGGCACAAAAGCCGTGCAACAATCTTCAAATGGCTCAATTGATATATCGTAAGTTTCTATGCGTTTTGCAACCTCTATAATTTCATTTTTATCAAAACCAATAAGTGGTCTTAAAATTAAAAAGTCGCCTGCCGCATCGTTGCTAGCAGTTAAACTCTGCATAGTTTGAGATGCTACTTGCGCTAGACATTCGCCGTTTATTAAACACCCAGCACCTCTATCAATCGCAACCCTAACCGCAATCATGTTCATGATACGACGCATAATTGCTATTGTAAAGCTAGGATGGCAATACTGAATTATAGCCTCTTGAATTTTAGTAAACGGAACACATAAAAGTGGCATTTTAATACAATACTTTTCAAGAGTGTCTCGCAGCTTAACCACCTTTTTTTTAGCCTCGTCACTTGTATATGGATAAGAGTGAAAATGAAGCGCATCTACCATCAGTCCTCTTTTTGCCATAAAATAGCCCGCTACAGGACTATCAATTCCGCCTGATAACAACAGCAATCCCTTGCCACTACTGCCAACAGGCATACCACCAACTCCAAAAATTCTAGATGAAAAAACAAATGTATAGCCCCTTTCTCTGATATCAACAAAAATCTCTGTATCGGGTGTATGCAAATTCACAACCTGCTTTTTTCGTTTTGAAAGAACAAATCCGCCCAACTCTCTAGCTAACTCCATAGAGTTAAACTTGAATGTTTTGTCAGCACGATTTGCCGTAATTCTAAAACTACCCTCTTTAGGCACATAACTTAAAACTGCTTTGCAAATCGCTGTATACTTACTGTCAATTTTTTTCCCTACAGATATAGAGTGAATTCCAAAAATTTTCTTTAGTTTATCAACTATAATCTCGCTATCCTCATATGTAAAATTTGAGATAATAAAGCGATTTCTGTCATACAAAATATCGCAAGTAATTAAAGATAAAGTTCTTTTAATATTGCCTAGCAAAATTTTATCAAAAACACCTCTGTTTTTACCTTTAAGAAAAATTTCGCCAACCCTAACAATTATAACAAGTGGGGGTTCCTTTTTAACTGATTTTAATTTGGACATTTTACTTTAAGCCTCCCCTTTAGCATTTCACTTGCTCTCAAAACAATTTGCTTAGCTGCAAATTTGACTTCTTCTGTTTTTGTAGATAAATCGAAACTGATTCTCAAATTGCTTTCGACCTCATATTTGGGTTTTTTAGCACTCTCCAATACTCTATTTGATTTTTTGCTTGCCGCACATGCAGAGCCTATTCCTATATAGATGTTGTCTTTATCCATCAAAACTCGCTGCAAAATTTCAGATTTACAGCCTATAACAGACATGGACACTATATTTGGTGCAAAGCTCAAACTATTGTCGCTAGTAAAAACTATTTTCACACTTAATTCTTTTGCCTCCACACTTATTGTTTCTAAAAACACATCACGCAAATCTTTAGAATCTACTTTTTTATACAGTGCTTTATATTCTTTTATACATCCAGCAAGCGCAAGTATACTCTCAACATTTTCGGTACCTGCTCTAATACATTTCTCTTGAGAGCCACCAAAAACAAGCGGGTTAACAACGACACCTTTTTTGATATATAATATACCTATCCCTTTTGGAGCACCGATTTTATGCCCGCTGATAGAATATAAATCTACGCCCATTTTTTTAAGATTTATGTCCTGTCTTAAAAACCCCTGAACCCCATCAGAATGCAAAATAACATTTGGATTTTTTTTCTTGATTGCCGTAAAAATTGACTCGACATCGTTTATTGCACCTGTTTCATTTGATACATGAATTAAACTAGCAAAGCCACAATTACTACTAGCTAACTTTATGAAATCAGCTTGATTTATTGTTGTGTCTTTGTTGATTTCAGCCAATTCTACCCTATAGCCTTTGTTTTTTAGATGCATAGCTGGCTCATAAACACTAGCGTGCTCGCCACTAGACAAAACAACAGATAAGTTTTTTTGTCTCACTCCACCTAAAATCGCAATATTATTGCTTTCCGTAGCACCGCTAGTAAAATAAATTTCGGACTTACCTACTCCTAAATTATGTGCAACATATTCTCTAACATCGTCAATTTTTTTTATAATTTCTTTAGAATATAATGCAGAAGGATTAAAAAAGCTGCCCTCAAAATCAAGAGGACAACTTTTGTTTTTATATTCTAACGGTCTAGCCGTTGCAGCACTGTCTAGATATATCATGACTATTAAAGCGAATCTTGCGTTTTTTCTTCTGGTACAGCAAGTTTTTTTGCAACATCTACCTTGTGTCTATTAAGGTCAAATGATGACAAGCTAAAAATGAATGTCGAGCCTGTACCTTTTGCACTCTCAACCCAAATTTGTTCGCTATGGTCATCAATAATTTTTTTAACAATAGATAAGCCCAAACCTGTACCTTTATTTTTAGTAGGAGTATGCGCCTTATCAACCATGTAAAATCTGTCCCAAATAAGAAATTGGTCTTTTTTAGAAATTCCAAATCCTCTATCTTTAACCGATACAAAAACTTTTTTGCCCTGCAAGTTAGTTGTAACAGTAACACGACTTTTAGGAGGCGAATACTTAATTGCATTATCTATAAGATTAACTATAACTTGAATAATTTTTTCTCGGTCAGCAAAAACATAAGAAAATTCTCTAGCAAAGTCAACATCAAGCAGACATTCTTTTTTAATTAAAACTGCCTCAAACCTTTCAACTACCGCTTTAATTGTAGCATTTAAGTCAAACCTACTCATAACAACTGGGTTTCTACCAGATTCCATTCTCGATAAATCTAACATCGAATTTATAAGTGCTGTTAGCCTTTTAGTTTCTCTAAAAACTATCTGAAGATATTTATTATAGTCCGTTCGCGGTATTGTCCCATCTAGTATAGCTTGCAAGAATCCTTGAATTGAAGTTAGAGGTGAGCGTAATTCATGCGATGCATTTGATACGAAACTCTTCCGCATTTGCTCTAAATTCTCAAACTCAAACGCTGTACTGTTTAATGCACCTATAAGCTCTTTAAGATCTTTATCGTAAACACCTTTTTCTATATTTACATATTCGCCTTTGGTGATATTCCTAGAACCCTTTATAATTAGCCTTGTAGGTTTAACTTGAATAAAATGGTGCATCAAAATTAAAGAAATTGCTCCACCAACTCCAAACACAACTGACAAAACTAATGCCAATATCCAAAGTTCTGGCACATAATAAAGTATAAAAAAGAGTGGTATTATAGTCATGGCAACAAGCACTAAACTAGCTAACACCAACCTAAATGTAGAATTTCTAAAGAGTTTCATAAGTTAAACTTTATGGGAACTATAGCTGAACCACTTATCATTCAAAGTTGCCACAAAGCAGAGAACAATGACAACTCAAAAACAAAAATATCTCACTCTAAATTGCCATATGTTTAGTATGTTTAGTTTGATTAAAAAATATCGAATTTATAACCGATTCTCCAAACAGTTTCTAAATTCCATCTACTACTAGAGCCAATTTTTGTACGAATTCTTTTGATGTGAACATCAACGGTACGAGCATCACCTTTGTGTTGAGGACCCCAGATTTGTTTTAACAACTCTTCTCTAGTGTGAACTTTGTTAGGATTTGACACAAGATAGTATAAAATTTCTATTTCTTTAGGAGGCATATCTTGCTTTATACCACCAACTCTAACTTCATATGCTGCCATGTTAATAGAAATATTATCAATAACAATATCGCCTGCCGCCGTTACGCCACCCGCTTTAGTTGGACGAGAACGACGAATAAGTGCTTTTATCCTTGAAATAAGTTCTTGAGGTTCAAACGGCTTGGTTACATAATCGTCAGCGCCAATATCGAGGCTACTAATCTTATCCATAGACTCGTCTTTAGCTGAAACCATAATAACAGGAACGCTTGAAAACTTGCGAATTTCTGCTAAAGTTTCAAAACCGTCCATTTCTGGCATCATGATATCAAGTAAAACAATATCAAAATTTTTCTTATCAGTTAAAAGTTTTAACGCCTCTTTACCGTTATGGCAAATTGATACTTGAAAACTCTCTTTAGCTAAGTAAAGATTCATTAGTTGGCAAATATTAACATCATCATCTACTATTAAAATTTTGTGGTTTGGTGTCATATGTATTTTTTTCCTTCTTTTTGTGGCTTGCTTGGAATTAAATAAAATTAAATATCCTACGAAAGCACTTTTCTATATTTGTATATATAATATTATACTATATACATCATCTTTGTACAAGCGTTTTTCTTGTCTTTATTTTGTTGTTTTTTTGATTTGAATTCGTTAGTGGCTTTATGAACTTGGTTTTCTTAAATGAGTAAATTGAAGCAAACAATATATAAACTAATCCTACTATTCCAATTATCGGATAAAGTAGAGTTATAACTGTAGAAAAGCCCAAGTTGGAAAGTATAAAACCTGCCGCCAAAACTGTAAAGGCACTAAATATCTTTCCACCAAAAACCCCTTCAAACCACGCAACAAGACCTGTCATTGCCGTTAAAATTGTCGTAAAAATTCCAGCAGCTAAAGCAAGAGCCATCGTCCAGAAAATTGCTGGATGAATATATCTTGCCATGTCAAGTGTTGGCATACTGCCCATGACATAGCCATACCTATTAAGTGCAGTCATTAACACAAATACAAGTAGCCCCATACTAGCAGCCGCTATACCACTAGATAAAAATATTATCTTTTTATTTAACTTACCAAGCGTCGTAACAACCGTTGCAGCTAACATCATATTCATAGAAACATAAATAATCACTACCCAAATTGTACCCGCATTAAAACTAACTCCCCTACCTCCTGTTGCAGTTATTGATATAAATAGACCAATAAAGACTAGTACAGCAATCATTATTGGTGACACAAATTTATTTGCTGTTATTAAACCCTTTTTGCCTTTAATGCTTACAGTAGCACAAATTACGCCTATAATTACTGCATAAAGCGGACTAAACGAACTACTAAAAATGCTGGCCCCTAACGAGTTTGTTGCAGCCAACATGGCGGATAAAATTATTAAAGAGTTAACAAGCAAAAACGCATCCGCTAAAAAAAAGAATTTTCCGTACACTTTTTGATTAACTAAAGAAATAGTTTTTTTGTTGACTTTATTCCCTAAAAACAAAAACAAACAACTAACTAAAAAAACTAATACTGTTACTAATACAGCAACAACTATAGGCGAAGTATCTAATCCAAAAAACGAAATTAGCTCCGCGCCACTTGCAAAACCAGCACCTAGTATTGCCCCAACAATAAGCATTCCAATAGTAAAACTTTTAGCTATCATGTACTAGTGTATGCGTACAGATATTACGGTTATGTTTAATTATTGTCAACTAACTTTAACAATCTACCTTTTCTTTTCGACAGCACTTTTTTTGAAATAAATTTTTCCAGTTCTATTGCCAGCAAACAGAATAAGCCGCCTGCTAGAACAAATGCCCAATCTACTGCTCGAAGCGGAGCAACTCTAAATAAAGTTTGCATAAACGGAACATATGTGAAAGCTATTTGTAGTAGTATCAAAATCCCTGACACAATAAATAAGATTTTGTTTTTGAAGAATTTTTTATTAAATATACTACCTGTCATGCTACGACAATTAAATAGGTAAAATAAACTACTACCAATCACAAGCATGTTAACAGCAACACTTTGTGCGTGTGCTAGTCTATCATACCCCATACCAACATCAACTACTTGATAGAACATAAAAAATGTCATAAATGTGAGTGCCGCAAACAAAATACTAGAATAAATTGTTCTAAATAAAATGTATTTATCTATGAGTGGTTCTTTAGGCTTTCGAGGGGCTCGTGTCATAATGTCTTTGTCTGGCAGCTCGAATGCAAGCGACAAAGTGACGGTAACAGCAACAACCATGTTCACCCATAAAATTTGAAGACTAGAAATTGGCAAAGTAAAACCAATAAGCAATGCAATAATTATTGATAGTGCTTGCGCTGTACTTGTTGGTAGTGTAAAAATAATTGTTTTTTTAAGGTTGTCATACAATGACCGCCCTTCTTTTACCGCACCAACAATCGTTGCAAAGTTATCGTCTGCAAGCACCATTTGTGCCGCATCTTTTGCTGTCTCTGTGCCTTTAATGCCCATTGCAACACCTATATCAGCTTTTTTAAGTGCAGGAGCATCGTTTACTCCATCGCCCGTCATAGACACAACTTGGCCTAATCCTTGCATAGCAGCAACAAGTTTTAGCTTGTGTGCAGGACTAACCCTTGCAAAAACATTACACTGTGTCACAATGCAAGCTAGTTGTTTATCGTCCATCTCATCCAACTCCCTACCGCTAATCACTTTGGCATCGTCGCAAATTCCTACAACCTCTGCAATTTTTTTAGCAGATAAAGCATGGTCTCCCGTTATCATACAAACTCTGATGCCCGCCTGTTTGGCTACCCTAATAGCTTCTATAGCATCGGGTTTTGGCGGGTCAATAATTCCAACTAAGCCTAAAAATATTGCTGACAAGTTTTTAATATCGCCATGCTTGATAGTGGTTTTATTGCTATCAACTTCCACAAAAGCTAGACCAATCATGCGTTTACCCTCAGATGCAAGCTTCGTCATTTTAATGTCCCACTCTGCATTTTTTATAGGCTTAGTTGTTTCAGCATATTTTTCCGTACTACAAAAATTCTTTATAACCTCTGGTGCACCTGCCATAAAGATATATTTTTTATTATTTAATATAGCTAGAGTCGCTGCATACTTAAACTCTGAATCAAACGGAATCATTGCAATTTTACTAACTTCAATTGCTCTACCCATAAGTCCCTTAGCCGCCAAAACCTTTAGCGCCGCCTCGGTTGGTGCACCAATGATTTCGCTTGTGTCGTTACAAATACTAGATTCGTTGCAAATGTCCGCACACGCAAACAACAAGTCTAATTCTGACAAACCACTGCTTTTTCCTTTATTAGGCAAAACTTCGCCCTCTATTTTATATCCATTACCGCTAATAGCATAAGAATTTGTTGCAGTAAAAATATCCGTTGCCGTCATTTCATTTTTTGTAATTGTTCCCGTCTTGTCGCTACAAATTATGGTTACGCTACCTAATGTCTCAACGCTTGGCAATCTCTTTACTATAGCATTTTTCTTTGCCATTTTAGCAACTCCCATAGCTAGAATTACAACTACTACACTAGGCAATCCTTCAGGCACTGCCGCAACAGCAATACCGATAACCGCCTGAATTGCATCACCCCAAAATAATCTATGTGCCCAAACTGCAATAGGGATAAGCGAAACCGACACTGCCAATATAACGATGGTAAGGATTTTACCAAACTTGTCCATCTTTTTTTGCAATGGGGTTGACTCTTGCTTAGTCTCTGACAGCATTTGATTGATTTTACCAAGCTCTGTCCTGTTTGCTGTTTTTACAACAACTCCAAGTGCATCACCCGCCATAACAATGGTACCTGCAAATGCCATATTTTTTTGTTCGGCTAAAATCACACTACCTATCAATTTATCGCTATGTTTATTAACAGCCAACGATTCACCCGTTAACATAGACTCGTCTACTATCAAACTAGTTGTCTCAATAAGCCTGATATCTGCTGGCACTTTATCGCCCGTTGCAAGATAAACAATATCTCCAACAACTATATTTTCGCTATCAATGTCATTTTTTTCACCGTTTCTATAAACTCTACTTTTTAAGGCAAGCATCTTTTTAATACTATCAAGTGCCTTTTGTGCCTTGTGTTCTTGAATAAAACCAACAATCGCATTTATAACAACTACACCTAAAATTACGCCCATGTCTATCCAATATCCACCATCACTTGTAACAATTGCCATCACCGCAGTTAAAGCAGCAGCACCTAGCAGCACATACAACAAAATATTATGAAATTGCAATAAAAAACGAATTACCGCTAACTGCCGTTTTGCAGATGGTAAAACATTTGCGCCAAATTGCTCAAAGCGAATTTTGGCAACGCCACTAGATAAACCGCCTTTAGAAGTATGTAATTTTTCTAAAACCTCTTGTTTATCTATTAATTCGTATTTTAATTTTTCATCTATTTCTATCAAATCTAAAAAAATTAACGGAAGGTACTTTTAATTAAAAAACTACCTTCCGTTAATAATAGTTTATTTTGAAAAAATAAACTATTACAAAATACCTTTAGGAAACAGTGTTCCCCTTTATAATGATTAGCCTTTAGCGCCTCTTTTTCTTGCAGCTTCCGCTTTTTTCTTTCTTCTAACAGAAGGCTTTTCGTAAGCTTCTTTGCGGCGCATATCGCCCATAATATTGTCTTTTAGAACTTTTCTTTTGAAACGCTTTAATGCGCTATCTATAGATTCATTTTCGCCAACTTTAATAACTGACATATAGCTTTTACACCACCTTTGCTAATCTTTAGCACTTTATAATTAGATTATAAACTTATAATAGTTTACAGTCAATCATTTTATACTCTCAATAAAAGATTTTTTTATACATTAACAAAAAAACTACATTAGTCCGCCTGTGTTTGGCATAATTTTAGCTTCTAATGCTTGAACTTGCCCTAACGCATCATTATAAGCTACCAAAATTAAATCTTCTAGCATTTCAATGTCGTCTGGATCAACAATTGCTGGCTTTAACGCCACTTTTAGCATTTTCTTTTTACCACTAAGTGTAACAGACACTAAACCAGAACCTGCCGTTCCTGTTAGCTCCGCCGCTTCAAGCTCTTCCTGAGCTTTTGCAATTTGCTCTTGCATTTTCCTAGCTTGAGCCATCATTGCCTGCATATTCATTCCGCCGAATTTCATTTTTTTATAATTCTCCTTCTTTTTTAAGACTATCTAAAATAGAATCAATTTTGTTACCTTGCTCTAACGAGTGGTCTACAAAAAATGTTAGTTGTGGCACCGTCCGTAAATTTCGCAAATCTTTAGCAAGCTCGCTTCTTATAAAACTAGCCGAGTTATTTAATGCAGCCACAACTTCTTGTTTGTCGTCGCCCAAATTACTTATAAAAACTTTTGCTGTTTTCAGGTCGCTAGCACATTCTACTTGAGTTACGCTAACCATTCCTGTAATTTTCGGGTCCTTAACTTTAGAGCCAATAATGCTAGTCAAACTTTTTTGCATTTCAGTCCCCACGCGCCCCATTCTTATTGACATAAATCTAATCCTCTTTTAATGTGCACAATAATCACATCACCACTATATAATAACAAATTATTTTCAAGTTTGCAAACAAAATTAAAGTTGTTCTATAAATATATTTTGAATACAAAAAAGGTGTTGACTAATTTTGCTTGCTATTGTATCATTATATATATAGGAAATTCAAACAAATATTATGAAAAACATTTTAGATAAATTTGCAAGCAAGGTTTTTTGCGACAATACTATGGCAGAGCGACTAGATAAGGATACTTATAAAGCGCTTAAAAAAGCTAGAAGTTTGGCAATTGAAAAGCACGAAGATTTAGAAATTGGTGTTGCTAATATGGTGGCGACTGCATTAAAAGAGTGGGCTATAGAAAATGGAGCTACGCATTATTGTCATTGGTTTCAACCTATGACTGGCATTACTGCCGAAAAACACGATAGCTTTTTATCATTCGATAAAACAGGCAATGCAATTTTAGAATTTTCTGGTAAAGAACTTGTTAGGGGCGAACCCGATGCAAGCAGTTTTCCATCTGGCGGACTTAGGGCTACATTTGAGGCTAGAGGTTACACCGTTTGGGATACAACTTCTTATGCTTTTATTAAAGATGGTTCTCTTTGTATTCCAACTGCATTTTGCTCTTACAGTGGCGAAGCGCTTGACAAAAAAACTCCTCTCTTGAGGTCTATGCAAAGTGTCAATAAGCAAGCTATGCGAATTTTAAGGTTGTTTGGGAACAATTCAAAAGCTACTCAAGTTGTTGCAACTGTAGGTGCCGAACAAGAATATTTTTTAATTGATAAAAAGATTCTAGACTTTAGGCCCGATTTAAAATACACTGGTAGAACTCTATTTGGTGCCCCTCCATCCAAAGGACAAGAAATGGACGACCACTATTTTGGAGTATTAAAATCAAGAGTTTCGGAGTTTATGAAAGAACTTGATGAAGAACTTTGGAAATTAGGTGTTTATTCTAAAACTAAACATAACGAAACAGCACCTGCACAACACGAAATCGCCCCCATTTTTTCTACAACCAGCGTTGCGACAGATCACAATCAACTTATTATGGAAATGATAAAAGTTGTAGCGGATAGACATGGTCTAGTTGCATTACTTCATGAAAAACCATTTGAAGGAATCAACGGCAGCGGTAAACATAACAACTGGTCACTTGCAACAGATACAGGCGTTAACTTACTTGACCCCACTAAAACGCCACATAAAAACATGCAGTTTTTATTGTTTTTGGTAGCAGTGATTAAGGCCGTTGACGAGTATCAAGATTTACTACGAGTATCAAGTAGCAGTGCCAGCAATGATTTAAGACTTGGCGGACACGAAGCCCCTCCTGCCATTATTTCTATGTTTTTAGGTGACGAACTAACTGAAATCTTAAATTGTTTGGCAGATGGCAACGAATACGAGGCAAAAGGCAGATGCGGACTTGATAGTGGCGCTATGGTACTTGCAAATTTTAATAAAGATACTACCGATCGCAACCGCACTTCCCCTTTTGCTTTCACGGGAAACAAATTCGAGTTTAGAATGGTAGGCTCTAGCTTTTCTATAGCTGGTCCCAATATCGTATTAAATTCTGCCGTAGCTAAAATCTTATCTGAATTTGCTGACAAATTAGAAAACAGCAAAAACTTTAACAGCGACCTAAAAGATTTAATCAGAGTTATTTATTCAAAACACAAACGCATTATTTTTAATGGGAACAACTACACAAAAGAATGGGAACTTGAAGCTAAAAAACGAGGGTTATCTAACCACAAAACGACTGTTGACGCACTGCCCGCTTTTGTTTCTAAAAAAAGTGTTGATTTGTTTGAAAACCAAAAAGTGTTTAATGAATTAGAAGTTAATTCAAGATACGAGATTTTATTGGAAGCCTACAGTAAGACCATAAAAATTGAGGCACTTACAATGTTAGAAATAGCAAAAAAAGATATTACTAGCAGCGTGATAGAGTACCAAAAGCTTCTTTCTGAAACTATCAAAAATAAAATTGAAATTAAAATTTTTGATAGAAGTTTAGAAGAATATTTTTTAACTAACATCTCTAATTTATCAAAAGAGTTTTTAACAAAAATGCTAGCATTAGAAAAAATTGTTAACACTGCTAACAAAGAAAACGAACCGCTTAAAAAAGCAACACACTGCAAAGATAAAGTTATACCTGCTATGAAAACTTTGAGAACTGTCGTTGACAAATTAGAACAAATAGTTTCAAGTGATTATTGGCCACTGCCAAGCTACAGCAAAATTTTAAGCAGTGTTTAGTTTTATATCATAAAAATCTACTAAAAAAGTCTTAATTCTTGATTATCAAGAATTAAGACTTTTTTAGTAGATTTGATTCGCACGACTAAGGATTTATCAGTCCTGCAAGCTATAAACCGCCTCTACTTCTTGCCCTCTCCTACTTCCTCGGTGCCGGCAATGCTTTTACATCATTGCCGTTGCCGGCTAAGGCTTTACT
>Ga0123355_10012793_pt1 | contig 13019 bp, 12 predicted proteins | sample TergutEmb28metaG_3_FD_89872 | JGI IMG/M metagenome (GOLD analysis project Ga0123355, IMG submission 89872) | Embiratermes neotenicus P1 segment gut microbial communities from Petit-Saut dam, French Guiana - Emb289 P1 | ecosystem: Host-associated > Arthropoda: Insects > Digestive system > Gut ... | reverse complement strand
TCTTTCAGCCGCTTGCCCACCCGGCCTTCCTCAAAGGACACCACATAGATCAGCGGATACCTCGCCCGGATAAGGATTTCTATTTTGGTGCCTGAATCGTTATTAGACATTGTGTACGCCTCCTATGCCTTGCGCTTCCACCCTGAAACATAGTAGCCTTAAACCGGAAAAAACGCAAGGCTTTTGTTCCATGGCTTTGTCCGGCGGCAAGCACTGGTTTTTTGTAGATTATTTTTATTATCCGTGGTATGCTGACATATCTTTTTGAGGAGGGTTATGTAGACAGTGAACCGGAATTTGTTGGGCAAGGGCTGGGCATTTCCTGTTTCTCCCGATGTGAAAGGCGCCGTCAGGTTTTCGCAGTACGAAAAAAGCATAGAGGAGTCTATCAGGATAATTCTCAATACCACTCCCGGAGAGCGGCTGATGCGCCCTGATTTTGGCTGCATGGTAAATGAGATGGTATTCACCCCAAACCGTCCCCAGTCAATAACGCAGGCCGAACATTACGTGCGCGAGGCCATAATACAATGGGAGCCCCGCGTGATTTTGAAGGATGTCAAAGGCTCCCCTGATCCTGATAACGAGACGGTTGTCAATATTGAAATTCACTATGAAATACGGTCTGTTAATACGTTTTTCAACATGGTGTATCCGTTTTATTTAGAGCGAGGTGAAATTGATTCCCAAAAGCAACTTGGATGACAGAACCTTCGACGATATAGTCGCCGAGGCCATCCGCCTGATTCCCCGGTACTGCCCTGAATGGACGAACCACAACCCCACGGATCCCGGCATTACCCTTGTGGAACTGTTCGCGTGGATGACGGAAATGACGCTGTATCGGCTTAACCAGGTTCCGGAAAAGATATACCTGTCGCTTTTGGAACTGATGGGACTTTCCCTCATTCCGCCGCAGAGCGCCCGCGCGGTTATCCGTTTTTTTCCGGTGGAAGGGTATAAAAAATCTGTCCATATAAGGGGCGGAACCAGGATAGCGGCTATCGTTGGCAATGATGAGACGTATATGTTTGAAACCGAGCGGGATGTTTTCATCTCAAGCGCGAAGCTTGAAGCCTGCGTAAACCGCGGTGGAGAGAAGTGGATTGATTACCATAATGAGCAGGAGTTAAAGCCGTTTACCCTTTTCGAGGCGAACCAAAACGTGGATCACATTCTTTACCTCCAGTCCCCTTCTTTCGCGCACCTTGAATCGGAGCATACTATCCGGGTTTCTTTTGCCAGCGGCGCGGAAATAGCATCCGTAACGGATGAAATAATCAATTTTCTGTATTGGGAGTATTGGGACGGGCATTCATGGATACACATTCCTTCCCAGCAGACGCATGAGAAGAAGAAAAAGAAAGACAATGTAATTTATTTCTCGGGGCCTATACCGATAAAGCCCTGCCAGGTACAAGAACAGGAGGGGTATTACCTGCGCGCGATTCTGGCTGACGTGCCCGAGCGGCAAAAAACGTTGAAGGTACAGGATGTGGAACTACAGGCCTATTTCGGCGGATCGGGATTTATGCCTGACTCATGTATAACCAATTCCGGGCCGCAGTATCAGCAGGTGGATACCAACAACGCGTTCAGGCTTTATTCGGACAATCCATCCTACAACGAGGTATTTTACCTTGCGGCGGATGGGGCGTTCTCATATCCCGGCAACAAGGTAACCATTTTTTTTACGTTCAGCGAAGTGTATGTTCCGGGAAACGAGAATGAGAACGCGCTGTTTTCCTATGAATATTGGGACGGCGGCGATTGGAAAAAGCTGGGGGAAAGCCCGCGGAACGCTTCCCAGCCTAATACCTATGGGTTTAAGGACGGGACTTTCGCTTTTAAGCAATCGGGGGAAGTACAGTTTACCGTTCCGAAGGATTTCAGGCCGGCGGTTGTCAACGGCGAGGAGCGCTATTGGCTGAGGATACGGCTTATTACCAGAGATTTTTCCATCGGCGGAGCCTATGTTCAGGGTGACAACGGAAGCTGGATGTGGCAATTTACTTCCAGGGTACATTCGCCGATGTTCAGCAAGGTGCGGCTGACCTATGATAAAGGCGCTCAGCGGCCGCTGGCGATGTTTTCCCAAAGCAACTTCGCGTGGAAGGCTCTCGGGATTCCGCGGCGGGGAGCGAGCGGGGATGGGGAAAAGAAAGCTGAATTCGCCCTTTTTGATATTGCCCGGGACACGCTGCCTTCGCTGTATTTGGGTTTTTCCGGCCCCTTCGCCAAGGGGAATACTTCGATCTACGTTAAAATAAATGACGAGCGCTCTCCCCGTCCCAAAGCGGAGAGGTTTTCCTTTTTTAATGAAGGGCTATTGCCCCGGGCTCCCGAAAAGCGCCTTGTCGATTTATCCTGGGAGTATTGGAATGGGGAAGAATGGGCGGAGCTGGCCGTTAACGACTATACCGATTCGTTTCATGAGTCAGGTTTTATCGACTTTGTGACTCCCGCGGATATGGCGGCCAAAACTGAGTTCGCAAAAAACCTTTACTGGTTGCGTCTTTGCCTTGTTTCAGGCGGATTTGAGGCTCAGCCGGAGATAACGGCCATTTTTAACAACGCGGCGTACGCCCGGAACAGAACGAGCTATCAAAACGAAGTAATAGGATCAGGAACCGGCGCTCCCGCGCAAACGTACTCACCGACCCACGGCCCCCTTTTGCCAGGCATGGAGATTTATGTAAACGAAGGCTCGATTCCCCCGACCAATGAAATAGACCTTATGCGCGCCGAGGGGATAGAAGAGCCTTATCACATGGAGGGGGAAGCGGTATGGGTACGATACAAGGAGGTAGATAACTTTTATAGCTCAAGTCCCCTATCGCGGCATTTCGCGGTGGACTATCAGGAGCGAAAGGTACATTTTGGGGACGGACAGCGCGGGATAAACCCGCCCAGGGGCAAGTTCAATATCCGTATCGCGTCATACAGCGCTGGCGGGGGCGCTGAGGGCAATGTAGCCGCGGGAACCCTGCGTACCCTTACCCAGAGTATAGCGTTTGTAGCCGGATGCGACAACCCGTTTCCCGCCGAAGGCGGGGCGGATATGGAGACGGTGGACAATCTAAAGTCAAGGGCGGCTGGGGTATTTAAAAGTCTTCAAAGGGCGGTTACCGCCGAGGACTTTCAATGGCTGTCAAGGGAAGCCTCCGCGTCGGTGGGCAGGGCGTGGTGTTTAAAAGAAAAGAACAGGCAAGGCGAGGTCGTTGTTATCATTATCCCGGTCATACCGTCGGGAGAAACCCTCGCGTATAAACTGGTTCCGTCCCGCGAGCTGATACGCAGGGTAACCGGTTACCTGGAGGAACGCAAGCTTGTCGGGACGAAACTCCGCGTACAGGGGCCGGTTTACCGGGTTTTTGGCGTCAAGCTGACTGTGGTATTCCGTAGCGACATACTTGACGTGGAACGGGTGAAAAAAGCCATTGAAAAGACGTTGCGCTCATTCTGCCATGTCCTGACCGGCATGGAAGGCCAGGGATGGGAGTTTGGCAAGTCCGTCACGACGGGCGCGGTATTAAAACAGCTTGAGAAGGAGCAGGGGATTCTTTCGGTTGATGAAGTCCGGCTTCAGGATATGGACGCCGGCGTGGCGGTTGAGAAACTGATAGTGAAGGAAGATGAAATTCCTTATTTGGAGGAAGTTCATATTGAGAACCGGAGAGCCGTAGAATGACCCAGTCGGCCATACTGAGGGTCAGCTACGAAGCGGTTTACGCTGATTTGTTAAGCGTGGCCGATCGGACAAAATTGTTTACTGTAAGCGCGAAGGGATCTGTTGGAGGCCCCGAAGACCAATCGCCGCCTGTTGTGTGTCTAGGCGTCTCCGATATAAGCCAGCTTTACCTTGATAAAAACGGCCAAATCATCGAGGTGGACGAAGCGCTCTTTGAGGCGCCGACACAGGTTGGGTATATGCTTTCCCTGACAGTTATCGCGGACGCCTATCCGCCGCTTCTTGAGGCGGTCGGGGCGCTGATCCAGCATTTCAAGGACAACAACGCCATACAGCTAGCGGACTACAAATGGCACGGCGAGAACGAGGGGAAGATATTTTTGGAACCTGTGATCCGCGAGCCGCAGCCGCGAAAAAGCCCCGCGCCGCGTGATAGCCCCGCTCTTACTCTGGAATACCGCGTGGAAATGGGGATCAATTCACTGAAAGGCGCTTCGTTCAAGCGGGTTGAGAAGACAGCGATCAAGGGCAATCTTATCGATCAGTAATTTTTTTGTAAATTTCCCATTTTTGAGCATATTTTTTACTTTTTTTTGAATTTTCCTCTTGCCAACCCGGACGCGCTTGTGGTAGAATGTGTCATCAAGTGAGGTATGAATGCCTAGTTATCAGACTCCAGGTGTCTACATTGAAGAGGTCGAGAGCGGCTCAAAGCCTATAGAGGCCGGATCTACGAATATTGTCGGTTTTCTTGGGGTAGCCGAGAAAGGGCCGATTAATGAGGCGGTACTGGTAACGAACTGGACGCAGTACACCAAGCTTTTCGGCGGTATGCATACGGGAGGGTGGATGGGTCACGCTGTCTACCAGTTCTTTCAGAATGGCGGAACCAAGGCGTATATCAATAACCTGAAAGAATTGCCCGCGAAAGAGGAAAGCGGCGAGCAGGCGGATGAAGAGTCGCCGAAAGAACTCGTAAAGATTGAAAATCCACCGGAGATGGCTAAACTCATTATTGGTACTGATGAGGGGCTGGGTAAGAAGACGGGGCTTTTCCTCCTTGACACCATCCCTGATATAGCTCTTATCTGCGCGCCTGGAGTAACTGACCCCGCGGCGCAGGACGCGATTTTAACGCACTGCGAGAAACACCGGTTCAGGTTCGCCATACTTGACTCCCCGGAGGAGCTTGAGAAAGGCATTGACACGATGCCCATGCCCCGGGACTCCATCATGGGATCATACTACTTTCCTTGGATTCAGATGTACGACACCGTAGCGGATCAGAATGTCTACGCCCCGCCTTCCGGCGGCATGGCGGGCGTTTACAGCCGCGTTGACTCGACTCGGGGAGTGCATAAGGCGCCAGCCAACGAACTTTTTAGAACCGCGTTAGGGTTAAAGTATAGTTTAACCGACGCCGAGCAAGAACTTTTGAACCCCAAAGGGATAAACTGTATCCGCGAATTTCCCGGACGCGGCATCCGGGTATGGGGAGCCCGCACCATTAGCTCTAACCCCGAATGGCGATACATAAATGTCCGGCGTTTATTCTGTATGGTTGAGCAGGCCATACAGAATGGGACGAACTGGGTGGTATTTGAGCCGAATACCAGGGATTTGTGGAAAAAGATAACCAGAAACATTACATCATTCCTGCTCAACATATGGCGTTCCGGTGCTTTGTTTGGCGACACGCCGGAAGAAGCGTTTTATGTACGGTGCGATGACGAGCTGAACCCCCCGGAAAGCATTGACGCCGGGTACGTGGTGGTGGAGCTTGGGATCGCGCCGGCCAAACCCGCGGAATTCGTTGTTTTCAGAGTCTCGCAAAAGACTCTAGGCGAAGAATAACATATCAAAGGGCTTCGGCCAGAGGAGTAGAAGATGGCTTACGTTCCAACTACGAAGACGTATTTTAAGGTGGAGGTTGACGGCATTGATTTTGGAAACTTTATTTCGGTTTCCGGCCTCGGTGCTACAGCCGAGGTTTCCGATGACATGGGCGGGATGGACAAAAACCCGCGCAAAGTCGTCGGAAAGGTGAAGTATGAGACATTGACGCTGGTGCGCAATGCTGATCCCCGCGACAGGAAGCTCAAAGATTGGTGGAAAACCGTTGAGCGCGGCGATCCCGAGCAAAAGGCCGTGTCCATTGTCTTCATGAACCGGGATGGTACCAGCGAGATCCAGCGCCGGAACCTGTTTAACGCTGTTCCCTGCGGGTGGACTATGTCTGATCTGAGCAGCACCGATAACGGCGTTATCACCGAATCCATTTCTTTGGTGTATGAAGACGCTGAGTGGGCGTAGTTCGGGCCGGATTATTCCATCCCTGAACCCCAATCATTGCTTTTCTGGAAGACGGAGTGCCAGGGCGGCGGTAGTGAAAGGACTTGCCTTTTTTTTAACGGGCTTGTTGTTTTTCGCGCTGGCGTCTTGCGCTCTTTTTTCTTCCGATGGGTTGGGGCGGGGCGCTGAGGCGAGGGTCATAACAGACCTTCAAGACCGCTACGACGCGCTGGTGGCGCCAGGTATAGTAATGTTGCCCGTAAGCGGAATATCGGCGGTTTCTCCGGATGTCCTTTCTCATATTGAAAGCGAGCTGCTCAGGCAGATGGTAAACGCCGGCAGGATGCGGCCTGTAAGTATGGACCGCTGGCTTTTAGCGACGTACAGCGTAAACAGGGCAAATAACCCTTTCGTTATACTGAACGCGATACGAGCCGAGCAGTTTATACTTCCAGTGCGGTACATGGGAAAGCCGTTTGTTTTTACGGACGGCGACTTCCATTACTTTTTTTTGTATGTCTTTTTGCTGGAAACCCACTACCCGATAACGATTTTCCGCCGGTTTTCCGTTTCTGACTCTGTAGAGAGGATGATCGCGCTTAGCGTCGAGGAGTTGCACGAGCGGCTTGCCCGTCACCCGACCTCGTGGGATCCGAGAAGACGTGTCGTCATGGATGATTTTAGCATGGAATTTTTTCAGCTGGTAGATCTTCCGGACGGTGGTTTTATTTTCGCCCCCACCCCGTTTATTGAGAAAAACGGCGTAATACTGCGGGAGGGGGATGATTTCTTCAGCCGGATACTGGGATATGTCCTTGAAACGACCAACCTGTTCAGAACCATGCAAGTGGGGGATTTTAGGGCCTACAGCAACGCCGTAATACCGGCGACCACGGCATTTGTAGATTACCGGATACGAGGGCGCGTTCAGATTTCCGCGCATGAAAGTATTTTGAGCGTTGATGTCGTCAACGTGCGTACCGGAGCGAACGCGCTTTCTCTTCGATACCCGCTGTTGTCATTCACGTTTGAGGGAGTGTGGAACGCGTACCGCTCCCTTTCCGTGCAAATAGTTGAAAGCCTGTTTGACGGAGACGCTTTCGGGGTAGTCCCAACGTTAAGATCTCCGGGCCGGGGCTTTTTCGCGAATGGTATGTTCATTGGCTGGAACGAGCTTGACAATTTTATTCTTCCAAGAGGGCTTCACGTTATTTCAACGGGAAGCCATTACCAAATAGAGCACAACAGGCGTCTTGTTAATTCTTATCACGTTGTATTGGGAAGCAGAACCGCGGTATATACTGACGCGGTAGGGAGGCGTATATTAAACTTGTTACAACAATAACCGGGACGATCAGCCGCGCTGTCGCCGTGTCGGCGCTGTTTCTTTTTCTTTCGTGCGGGACTGCCCCTGTAGCGCGTGATCCGCTTGTTCTGCAGGAGATCGCGCCGTTGCCGCGGGCGGTCGCGGCGGCCCTTGCCACTCCGCAGATTATCATTGAGATTGAGCCGGTCTACTCAATATTCCGCATTATCGAGGTTTCCGAAGTCAACGGTGTCCAGAGGTACTTCATGGTGCGCGTGGGGCCGGATAGAACCGGAATCCTGACCGGAGGCGTAGGCGAGATAGCGGAAGATGACGCGTTCCAGCGCATTATTGGAAACTACCGAATCGCTGCGGTGTACGGCGATTTTTTCAGGGGGGAGATTACGGGTCTGACTCACCGTGTGGGGCCAATGGCGTTCGCGAGAATACAGACCGGAGAAATAGTAAGGGAAATAGTTACCCAACTGTAGGGCAAAGGGAAGGGTATGTCTCACATAACGCGAATCGACACAAAGATTAGTGATTTGTCCTTTTTGAAGAAGGCGCTAAGAGCCCTCAGTATTCAGTTTGTGGAGGCGGGAGAGGAAGAGACACTGACTTTGAAAGGGTATGGCAAGAATGAGGTCATAGCCGATTGCGTTATGGAGATCAAAACCGGAAGTTCCTACAGCGTTGGTATACGGAAAAAAGAAAAAGGGTATGAGGTGGCTGCCGACTGGTGGGCGATTGAAACATTCACCGGGCAAAAGCAGGAAGATATTATGAATAAGATAACCAGGCAGTACGCCTATGAAACCATCATGGATAAAATCAAGGGAATGGGGTATACCGTCATTCAGGAAGAGCAGGATACTAAAGAGAACCTGCGTATAACCGTCAGGCGCTGGGATTAGAGGTGGCTGGAAGGTGAATTTTTACGGCAGGGCAAACCGTACCCTTGTTGAAAAAGCTCTTGAAAAGAAAACGCTTAAGGACAGCCAGATAGCTGAATGTGATTTATCCGGTCTTCCGGTAGTTGATGTGTACTGGGATCGCGCGGATGTACGGAACCTTCACGCCAATGATATTAAATTTCAAAACGCGCGGATCGGAAAAAGTACTTTTTACCGATCCAGTTTTTTGCGGGCTTCTTTTACCGCGACTGTTTTGGACACAATGGTTCTTGACGGTTTGACTTTGATAAAAAGCCAGTGGCGTGATTCCAGGCTGGTTAATACGACCATGAAGAACCTGTGCCTTCAGAGGGCAAGTTTAAGCGGAAGCGCTTTTATTTCCTCATCGTTCGTAGATTTTGAAGCGCTGGACGCGCGGGTAGACAATTGCGTATTCGCCCATAGCGTGATTGGCATACAGTACGGAAGCGGGATGAATGGTTTTAGCAGCGCCGGTATTTCCAACTGCGTATTCTACCACTGCCGCTTTGAAGGGTATCCGCTACGGGGAGCGGCGCTCTCTTCCTGTGTTTTTGTATATTGCTCGGGCGAAATTGGCGATGACATGGAGTGCTTGAATGTCGCGGGTATTGGCCTTAAAGGCAACGCGCGGCGGCAGCCTCTGCAAAGACTAGATGAGGCCCGCCGCTTAGTGGAACAATACGAAGCGGGAGGGCAACCATGAAAGCCGAGGAAGTCAGAGCCGCCCTTCAGGATGTATCGCCGGAAATATTAGCCGACGCTCTGGCCATTGTCTTTACTGAAGGTAAAGGGCCCTCTCAGGCGGTCGCCGGAATGGATAAACCTGAGCTGGCGAATTTTGCCCAGGCAATACTGTACCTGAAAAAGAATTATGATTTTGAGGAACTGGAACATTTCTCGACGGAAGCCGATTTGGTGTATGTTAATTCGGGGGATCGCCGGGTTCTTCTAACCGACAGAATGAACGTGTCCTCAGGCGCGGGGGTGAGCGTCCCTCCCCCCCCGCGTGAGGACGCTACGCCCGGCCCAAGCGGCGGGCGCTTTTCCAATCTTGAGATATAAGAGGCGCTTATATGAATATTAGAACATCGTTCAGGTTCACATTGCCAAACGGTAGCGGAGTGAAAGTGGAGCCAGGCCGCAAGGTAAGCGGGACAATGAGGCTTGTCCAGGTTAAAGACTTGGTCGCCATTGAAGAAGACGCCGGAGTGCTACAGGGAACCGCCGCTTTCTTCGTTGTTCTTTTGAGCAAGACCATTACCGAACTGGGCCAGGAGAAGATGGTGTCGCGCAAGATTATAGAAAGGCTAAACCCAACGGATTTTTACTTTCTGGTGGATTTCCTGCACGGGATCAACCACCAGGTGATAAAGCGTGTGCCTTTGGCTTGCGCTTCGTGTAATCACGAGTATGAGGGAGCTTTCGCGCAGCTGGGGGAAGCATAAGCCGCCTTCCGGAGGAGATTTACCGGGAGGCGGCTGACCTGGCGTATCATTTTAACTGGCAAAAGGGAGATATATTGGGGATGACAATGCGGGAGCGCAGGACATGGCTGCTTCAGATTAACCGCATCCACCATGAGCAAAGACAGTTGCGCTACAATGAATTTAAGGAACACGCCGAGATCATGGCGAGTTTGCAAAACCGGGAAACCGGATAAGGGAAGGAGAAACGCGATGATACGTGAGTTGGCGTGGTATCTTGAAGAAGATCGGTACACTAACCTCGCGGCCGAGCTGGAAGGTTCATTACGGCGGTACGAGGAAGCGAAAAAGGAGAGCCAGGATGAAGGGGTTTTAAGCCCCTTGCGGGAAGACGCCCGCCTGTTGTTTGAAGACCACAGCGTCCGTTCGGGCTTAAGGGAAAGCGGCAAAGCGTTTATTAACATAGACGCTGAGTTCTTCGATGGGGATGTCATTAACGAGGAAGCCAAGGACGCGTTTGTAAAGAATATAGTAATGGGGCACTGTTACCAAAAGCACCTGTGGCTTTTTATGGGGACTACGGGCCTTATGACACCGATAAGCAAGGGTGTGATGGCAAAAGAGGGCCGCAGGTATGAGGAATTCTTGCCCATAGAGTACAAAAAGAAGAATCCCTCGAAGAAGCCGCTCGCGGACAGAGTGGGAAAGAATGAAGCGCTATTCTATGTGTATGGAGACGGGACGGCAAGCCAGGAGTACACGCCTGAAAAGGCGAAGATTCGGTTTGACAGGCTCAAGCCCCGAAGCAGCATAGATTTTAGCAAAGGCTACCACCCGGAGAACCTTGTAAGTAAAGACGGCTGGCACGGAACGTTTGACCACACTGACACATGGGTAATGGTAGAGAGCCGGGAAAAGCGGTCAGACGCCGTGTCCGCCCCGGTAAGCATAGAGCTGGTGCGTAGCGGAAATGGCGTGATATTGTACGACCCCGGTATGCTGCTATTGTCCAGCCCTCTTTTAATGTACGTTACCGAGAATGGGGAGCCGTACGGGAATCTTTCCCTGGACAGGGAAAAGACGCTGGATGAAATACGGCGGACGCTTAAAGCGATGGGCGTAAGCGGCGTAAGCGCGGTTGGGGGCATAAGCGGCGCGGGGGAAGAGAAACTTCAGGCGTACAGGGAAGTGCTCAAAGACCTTGCCGCGCCCGGCCTTGAGGCGGTCGACGCCGAAAGGGTAAGGACGGTAAAAGAAGAGCGTGAGAGGGAAGCCCTGGCGAAGGCCGCCGAGGAAAGCGGCGTGGAGTTGGAGCGGGATCTGAGCGTCGCGGCCATGTACGGCGGGGACACGGCGGCGGTGCTCGCTTCCGTGGCCAGCGGGACAGTGGCGGTGCCTCTTTCGCCGAGGAAGGCTGGCGACCGCGCCGCCCTTGGGCTTACCGAGGAAGAGGCGGCGGCGGTAAGCTCTCTTGCCGTGCGCCCTGAAAACGCGAAGATGTATGACACGGTGTTGAGCAACCTGTACGCGGCTTGGGCTTACTACGAGGGAAGCGTAAGCAAAGCGGAAGCGGCGGTCATGGTGAATGAGTATTTGGAGAGCTACAGCGACGCGGCGGGCGCGGGGCACGGCGAAAGAGAGTTCCCCGTGATAAACGCCCAAACCTCTTTAGGCGCGATAATCGACGGCGGGAAGGAAACTTCCAGCGGCGGCGTGGTAACTTACTCTAGCGGGATACCCGGAGTATTCAGCGAGGGCGAGGTTGTGGACTTCTATAATGAGGGCGCGAAAGAGAAATACCTGAAAGCCCTTGAACGTAAAAAGATACTGCCCAAGGGGGGCGCAGCGGCGGCGCTGGCGGCTTTGAAAGAAATGCCCCCCCAGGCGGGCGGCGAGTTGAAAGCAAAATTAAACAGGAGCCTGACCCGCGCTCTGGGGCAATACCAGGCGATAGCGATGAGTACGGGAATGCCACTGGCCGAACTGATAGAGGTCGCGAAGGCCCGCGCGGGCTTTGGGAAAGACACGGAGCGGGCGGAATTAAGCCGGAAGGTTTATTACGAAGTGGCTGTCAAGGATATCGCGGCGGAAGCGGGAAAGGAAAACCGGCAGAAGAAAGAAGTACGGATAGAGGAAGAACGCTTAAACATGGCCGGAAAAGGGATAGTTGTAATCGGGGGTATTCGGGGTTCTGGATTGGACGAGGTTGTATTTACCCGCGAAAAGCTCACCCGGGAATATGGTTTTAGCGCTGAGGAAGCGGCTAAGGCCCAGCCTTTCCTGCGCGGCGTAAGGCTTGGCGAGGAAGACCCCGCGCTGCCGGTATTCTTGGCGGACGCCCTTCTAAAAGACAAGGCGGCGACGGCGGCGGATTTGCGGCGAAGCGTTCTTGGGGCGCTGGAGGCGCGCGGCGGGGTATCGTACAACCTTTCCACTGACGAGGGGATACAGGCGTATCATGACAGCGGCCGCGGCGGGATTAACAAGATTAAGGCGGAAGATATACAGGCGCTCCTTCAGGAAAGGAAGCCACGGCAGCCCGCGTCTGTTCCCGCGTCCGCGTACTCAAAACTGGAACCCCGCTACAGGGCCCTGGGGGACGCTGTGGCGTTTACGCGGAACGCGCCAAAGGGGAGCCCCGAGAAGATACGGTTCGCGGGGGCGTTCGGCGGGGCCCTTGGGACAGGCGGGCAGGGGTACGGGGTAAGCCCCGCCGTGCTTGCCGGGGCCGCGCTGCCCAGAGGGGCCGGAGACGCGGCGACAGGAGGGGGAATGCCCGTGGCGGCGGCCTTTGGGACAGGCGGGCAAATATACGGAGTAAGCCCCGCCATGCTTGCCGGGGCCGCGTTGCCCAGAGAGGCCGGCGGCGCAGTTGCCGGGGAAACGCCCACGCCTGTGGCGCTTGAGAGGCGGCCTTTAAAAGGCCCCTTCGCGCTGGCGGGAGTAGCGTTCCCTCGTGGCGCTTCCGCATCGGCCCTTCCCGGAACAAGCGGGCAGGCGTACGGTGTGAGCCCCGCCGTACTTGCCGGGGCCGCGTTATCCGGCGGGGCCGGAGACGCGGCTACAGGGGAAACCGGAACGCTCGCGGGCCCCGGCCTTGGGGCGGCGGAAAGCGCCGGCAGTTCCGCCCCCATGCTAGCGGCGGGTCATGAAGCTGCGACGGCGGCAGACTTCGCCCTTGCGGTAATAGGCCCGGAGACGGCTCCCGTAGAGCGGCGAGCCGGGGATATGGGGGAGCTTCTACGCCTGCGGAAGGTAGAGGCGAATTACGAGAGGGACAAGGCGGAAATTGCCAAGAGGAAACAGCCCGCCCTTGCCCGCAGCGAAAGCCACGACGTGGGCCATGCCGTGGGGACGGGGACTGTTTCTTT
>Ga0123355_10012792_pt1 | contig 13020 bp, 9 predicted proteins | sample TergutEmb28metaG_3_FD_89872 | JGI IMG/M metagenome (GOLD analysis project Ga0123355, IMG submission 89872) | Embiratermes neotenicus P1 segment gut microbial communities from Petit-Saut dam, French Guiana - Emb289 P1 | ecosystem: Host-associated > Arthropoda: Insects > Digestive system > Gut ... | reverse complement strand
CTGATAACTCACATAGACAGCATTACTCAGAATGTCACAGCAGAATACATATTAAAAACACCTGACTCTGCAATTACAGAGAGAATACAGTATAAAGACCGCACCAATACTATGAGCAGAGACAGGCAGGAGCGCAAGTGAACGAAACAATAGGAAGACCTTCCCCTTGCAGAGAGTCACGAAGTGGAAGAACAACGGCCAGCAAATAGCATCGCTCACACCACATGCTTAACATTACATACAATAGTATTGTAGATAAGTCACCTCACAATATTATACGGTGTAAGGCATATGGGATCCCAAATGCACAAAATAAAATCTGTAAAATGTTAAACGGTTCTTAGATCAGCCTGATGATGACTGTCACAAGTCGAAACATGTTGCATTAATGTTATACTTTAAATGTTAGTTGTATTGACGGAAACATATTGTAATAAAGTAAATATTCAGATAACACAACGGGATGATTCATTCAAAAAAAATAATCATATTTGGAAAGTTTAATGTTGTGGTAAACAGGGCCTTTGGAGCCTGTGCACAGAATGGATCATCATAATTGTGGAGTCATCAATTTTTATTTTTCCATCAAAAGCCATCAAGAGAGTCTCCCATAACTTTTCTCTGCACCATTTCATACAGCCTTAAATTTGATGTGTAACCATGCTGTACCACCTGTTCTTCCTACACAGGTCTCTCTTGGTCCTTCTGGATCTTATCTCATCTTCATCTAAAGTGTCCCATCTAAAAGTCTTTGACTAATTTCCTATCCCTGATTCCTAACTATGCCTTACCAGTTCTCCTTGTCCTCTGATTCTGGTTTTTCTTTTTTAATGCCCCCTGTACACCTACTCATACTGAATCAACATCTGTTCCCTGAGTGGCATTTACATCTTGTCTTCTGCCTTCTGTTTCCTTTATCTGAAACTTTCTCTCCCACCGCTTTTCCTTGATTCTTATTCATACTGGACGAAACAACGCACTCCCTTCCCACCATACATTCTAGGGCACCCACTCTTCCCCACATGGGTTTTTCTTGTACAGTAACGATGGAGGTATCAGGTTGCTCTGAAACATTAATCAATTTCTACTAGACAGTATAATGTCAGAATATGGAAGACAGTTACCTTTGTATTCACCACCATTAGAACCTCAAATTTAACTTAAATTTGACAGGGATGTGTTGTCAAAATTTGACTATCACTGTGCATGTGAAATTATCAATTGCAAGTTTTTATTGGCATACTTCTCACATTGTTTTGTGTGTGTGTGTGTGTGTGTGTGTGTGTGTGTGTGTGTGTGTGTGTTCATGCACGCATGCACTTCCTTCATAACCTCTGACCAGTGTGGGTTTGCTTCACTGGCATTTTACAAGTGAAAATGTTTATCTGCTGATTCAGCCAAAACAGAGTACACCACTGTACCATGCAGCTGGTTGTAGAAGAAGAAGGAGGAGGAGGAGGAGGAGGGGGGGGGAGGAGGAGGAGGAGGATAATAATTAGAAAAGAAAGTCTGAAACTATACAGTTCATTTTATTATAGAAAGTTTGTTTTATATGTGTTGGTAGCCATCCTTATCGAAACTGAGAACTCCAAATATTTCCTTCCTCATATGAAAAAGTTCTGGTTTGTGTGTACAGATAATTTTTCATTTTTTAATTAACCAGTGGTTTCTTGACATTGAAGGCACAATCTAAAGTCAGTTTGCTGCAACTGCTCAATGAAAAGGACAAGACAGGATGTTCGCCATTACATTATGCAAGTCGTGAGGGCCACATCCGCAGTCTGGAGAATCTTATCAGGCTTGGAGCATGCATCAACCTCAAGAACAATAACAATGAAAGTCCCCTGCACTTTGCAGCCAGGTGAGAGTAACAATGGTAAAAAGAGTATGAAGTTATGAGACACTTACAGACACATTCATTTTGTGAAGAATGGGGGCTGCCTTCCAAAAGCAAAATGGTTTTGTTGTTCAGCTGCTTTGTGTCAGTATTTCAGGTTTGATGGCAGGTTGGTTAGTGAGTGATAAGTTGGAAAGGATTTGGAAGTAGGCTGTCATGGTCTAATGAAAGTTCCATGCCATCATGTGCCTGGCATGCATCAGATAGTACCACACAAGAGGGACATAAGCTTTTAATTATGTTAACGAGCTAGTTAATTAGTTTCAATAGTTATGTTACCGGGAGTACACAGCGGTGCAATTGGTTGAGACACTGCACTACAAGCTGGAAGGGCATGGGTTCAATTTTCCATGGTGTCACTGGAATTTTTCTTTGACATAATCCTTCCGGCCACACAATGGCCATGGGGTCAACTCAGCTTCTACAAGAAATGAGCACCAAGAATATTTCCTGGGGGGTTAAGACAGCCGGTACATAGAGCTGACAACCTTCCTGTGCCGATTGTCTTGAAATCTGAGATCCTCAACCTCCTGGAATTGCTTTACCTTTAACTTAGTTATGTTATAACATTAAAAAAAAAACAGTTTTGATTACATAGTGTCCAAGAACATCAATTTTCAGTTGCATCACACTGACTACTCTTCAAAATGACACCCACCTTACTGTATGCACAATTCTGCGCTGCTTCTATTTTGCCTTTCTGATAATTTTATCACTTTACTGTGTGCGGTCCCTGGGCTCTGTGATTTGCTGCAGTAGTTCTTCTCATGCACTGCAGAATTTTATGAAACATGTACAGCCATGCAGTAGACACTGCTAACAGAACTGCAGGTGTCGTGTTCACAAATATTAGAGAGGAGAAGTTTGGGGCATGAGAAAGTAATGTTTGCTTCAGGTGGCAGTATGCATGAAGGTGGTTCATAAGAGACACTGTACAGTATTGTACAGTATCTTGATACATTAAGATGTTCATAGCAACGTAATGGTTGAGAATCAGGCATGTGTTGATAGAGCATATTTAAGTCAAAGTGACTCATATAATAACAACCTGAAGTTTAGCACAATTGTGCAGAACACTATCTATATAATAGAAGATCAAACATTATCTCTCACATAAAATCATCATTGCAGAAAATGTATCAGTATCTGGTCATTTTATTTTTTAGATATGGGAGGTACAATACAGTTCGCCAGCTTTTGGATTCAGAGAAGGGGACTTTCATAATCAATGAAAGTGATGGGGAAGGTCTCACACCCCTGCATATAGCATCACAACAAGGTGAGGGGAGGTGGTAAGCGAACACTAATATATTATAATTGAATCTAATTTTATAAGGAGTTGAGGAATTTCCTCTGCACTTAATATAATTAATTTATTACCAAACTTGACCAAAGCTGACATAGTGACTAGGCAATGGACAGAATGAACGAAGAATAGTGGTTTAATTTCCTGTAGGGGAGTTTTCTCTTCTCCTCAGCATCTGCACTAACAGTGGTGTCCATCCACACTTTTATTCAGTGGTACAAAGGCCTTTTCCCTGGGGGGTTAATTGGCTAGGGCTTGAAACCAACTGTTCATCTCCATCCAGTAAGAGTAAGTGGAGCTCCCTTCATGACTCTGCTTCCACTGACTTTGTGCCATGCATGGGGAGAACTTTAAATTTAGCTGAACCTTGTGGATGGTGACTGTGTGTATGTGATTAGACATAACAGTGTCAATAATGTTGTAATAGAAGACAAAGCAGCATGTTTCATTTAACAAACTTTACTGTTTCACACATACAGGACATACCCGAGTGGTACAGCTGTTACTCAACAGAGGTGCTCTCTTGCATCGAGACCACAATGGGCGTAACCCACTACACCTTGCTGCAATGAGTGGCTACACTCAAACCATGGAGCTACTGCACTCTGTACATTCACATCTGCTTGACCAGGTTGACAAAGATGGGGTAAGAACCTAGCCACACACAAGTATGACCTGTGCATTTTTAGTTATTTCTGTGACATAGCGAGCATTTAATATGCTTGCTCAAAAGGTATTTTCTCTCACTGTGGCTTCTGCGTTTGATTATAAGTAACTTACTGTTTGTGGGCACAATCCAAGGATTCAGCACCACTGATTGGACAAAATCCATATTAAGTTCCATCTTTCTCCCATCCTCACAACCTATTTCTCTAACAGTAGAATAAATGTAATATCATTCTTCCAGATGGTTTATCTGTCTTAACCTGAATTCAGTAGTATCCCTTATCCTAGCTGTGTTCCAAGTCCATTATAGCATTCTCAATTTTTATACCCCAACCCTATTAGGTGATGTGTAGAAACCATCAGACTCATCATGTGATCTCCTAAGTTGCTCACTTCATCTTTTAGGTCCAAATTTTATTAGTAACAACAGTAGCCATTTATGCATACATCATGTCAGTTATTTCTACAGAGTGATCTGAAGAAGGATTTATGGTATAAAGTAGACTCTTGGATTAGTACTTGGCAAATTTAACATAGATTGTAAGTTGTCTAAAAAATATTAAATATTCACACACACTAAAATCTAAGGGCTACTGCAGTGCTTCATGAGGGAGAATGGGGTGTAATGAAAAAGATCTATTTTATACACATTTTTTAATGAGAGGGTAATGAAACCCATTAATTGAATACACATTGTACAAACATCCCATTGCAGTATATGTGAAAATTGCAAATATATATACATATTTCTTGACACTGAAAAACTTATTGATATGATAGATTTGATATTCTCACAGTGTTGTTTCTGAGGATGCATGTCTTGTGGGATATGACTGTGTGTTTACTTCAGAATGTCAGGAACCATCCACTCAGTGACACAGCCTCACATTACAGAAGAACTGAATCCTACTGATATGTTACAGAACACAGCACTACATTTGGCAACTATGGACAATAAACCAAATGCTGTTGCTCTCTTGTTATCCATGAATTGCAAGCTGCTGTACAATTGCCATGACATGAGTGCAATAGATTATGCCATTTATTACAAGTTCCCTGAAGCAGCACTTGCTATGGTTACGCATGAGGAGAGGTGAGTGCTTATAGTATGTGATCCAAAAAGTTCTGCAAGTCACCCCCCCCCCCTTCTCTCCCTGTCCCCCTCCCCCAGACACCTGTCAACTAAATCCCAAAAGCTAGTGTCTTAGAGTTAGTTTCTGTCGTTGCCTTAATTGGAATCTTTAATGCATCTAACAACAGACTTTAAACGCACTTCCACAGACTTTGTCAGTAAGTGCTTAGAGAGGATATGGATGTGGTCAACACTTTGCTTTTTTTTCTAGTCACAGAAGTACCAGTATGCATATTTCCCAAAGGAGCATAGTTTTAACGCATGAAAGCAAATACACATCAATGTGTGTGTGTGTGTGTGTGGTTTTTTTATATGTACTGTCAAATACATGAAAATGACAACCTGTTTATATTTAACAGCTGTGTTTAGTAAAGATTATTTATTTTTTCTTATTTTAATTTTATCTATTAGAACCCCTAAATATATTTTGGTGTGTTGTAATAAAATACATGACATCCACTGGTAATGCACCTGTCACTTTGCACTCTTTTGCTATAGCACTCTTTCCAACTGTTTTTTTAGTTTTGCTAAAAAATGCTGTGCAGTTGATGTAGTCTGTGAACACTTGCATTTGTGATTTCTGCCACTGATGGCCAAGTGCAGCCACTTAGCATTAGCAGCAGTTGGCAGATTTTCAAGTTGAGTGGGAATGACCACACTTCTGAAATAAGGTAGTGTGAGAAAGTAAGAAGCATGTAACATAGATGATCCATACACATTACCATATTGCCATACTTTGATTTTGTGGTTAAGTGGTGTGGTGTAGTATAGGTTGTATTTTGTCTTGTGTGTTTTGTGTGCTGTGGTTTTATATGTATATTCTCTTGGACATAATTATTCATGATGTGTCAAAAGTATGAAAACACACACATGAAAAAGCTTACCTAATTAGCCATGGGAAAGCTTGTCATTAGCAGTTAAGTTGAATGCTATTAGCCATACTGAAGCAGGAGAACAGCATCTTGATGTCTGCAACGTGATAGACTCAGTAGGCTCAACAGTGCAGTGTATTATGGAAAACAAAAATTAAAATTAAGGAATATGGAAAGATAGCAAGTCCTTGCAACTTTATTTAATAATAATAATAATAATAATAATAATAATAATAATAATAATAATAATAATAATAATAATAACAACAACAACAACAACAGTTAAACAGATTCATTTTTAGTACCCACACCACATTCCACCATTATAATACCCTGTAATTTTAATATTCTATATAAATAACTTCCAGTAACTTAATTTTAATGCTGTATACAGTGGAATAAATGTTAAAATTGTTATATGTTATACGAGATCTGGTGGGTAACAATAACAGTAGCATTGCTAATTGTATATTTTATGTTACTAAGAAAAGTAATCAACGTGAAGATGGTTCATAACTAGAGCCGAAATGTGTCGTTGAATGAAACAGTGTAAGAAATACACCTTAATAAAATCATTAATTGAGTTGTGTTTGACTGTATATTGTTTATATTTATAATAACAAGTCCTTTAAGGGCTTCAAAATTAAATGGTCCTCTGCATTTGTCTAATAATTAATCTGATTTTAGTACTAATTATACCTGACATTTGGAATTAATTGTCATTTAAGTGTAGTACAAGAATACAAACTGGAACTTTGACCTTCCATTTTTATGGAAAAGGTTCCTTCACTTACTAGTTTCAGTCAGTGCTCTTTTTTTCCTGGAACCAGTTAAAAGTGCTAAGTGATGCCTGTATGTTACTGGACAGTAAGTTACTGTGACCCTTTGCATACGGCAGATGAAGTTAACATAATATGTTCTGCTTCTTCATTATAATGGAAGTTGTCATAATAGTGATGGCGATAATAACAACTGAATCACTTGTTTCATCCAGGGCCCAAGAAGTAACGGCTCTCAAGTCAGACAAGCACCCTTGTGTGATTCTGGCTCTTATTGCCTCTATGCCAAAGGTGTTTGAGGCAGTCCAAGACAAGTGCATCACGAAGGCAAACTGCAAGAAGGACTCCAAATCATTTTATGTAAGTAATATATGAACTACTTCTCAAGTGTTTGGTTGCTACACTTGGTGTGTGTGTGTGCATATGTACTGAATGTCCCATTTACTGATTTGCACACTCAGAAAAAGAAATACACAATTTAATATCCAACTGTGAAAAGTTTCCTATATAACAAAATAAGTTTATTGTCTCTGATTTATTAACCTACAAACATGCTGTTTGATTCTGTCATCTAAATATACTTACATGATATAAATTTATTGTTGTTTCTTTGTAGGCATAAAACTTGATCTCATTGTAACAGAAAATTTAAATTGAGGGAATCTGAAAACAGGGCATGGAAAAAAATTCAGACCTGAAAACACATTGTGAGAGGAGGCTGGTGAAAACTCCCTAAAGAGGATGGTCACAATTTCTATTCTTTTTCTGTGTATTATGAAGCTTATCAAATCAAGATGTTGAGATAGGCAGGGCACACTGCATGCATGTAAGAAATAAGAAATATTAAATGATAGTTAGGAAATCTGAAGAGCAGGAACTGCTACGGAGACAGGTATAGATTGGAGGATAATATTAAAATGGAACCCAAGTCAGTTGTAAGGATGTAGACTGGATTGATCTGGTTGACAGCATTTAGTGATGAGCCTGCATGAATACGATATTGAACTCTTGGGCTCCATAAAGGCATTGAATCTTTTGAGTGGCTCAGTGACTATTAGATTTTCAAGAAGGACTCTCTTCCTCAGAATTGGTTGTTTGATTAGTCATATAATTGACTGGTTGCTTTACCAGTCGCTCGGTCATTCAGTTATATAGCTACATTACATGAATTAAAACATTTTAAAATCAGTACTGACAAACTGGCTTTCAGGTTTCCTGTAAGTACACTACAAGAATTATTGAAATGAAGACTTTTTTTTCCCCCTGTTACTTGCTTTCAAGTTTCGTGTTTTTAACTTAAATGCATGCCCTATAGTTGCCATAAGCAGAAGTGTGTGTGTGCCCTTTATATTACATTAATAAAATTGCAGTTCATGTTGAAACCTGTTTCAAGACGAGACGTCTTCAATTTTAATAGCTGAACATACTACACTTGTGAGTATTGATTGAAAAATACAAACTGTATGTTGTGATATATTTATCCAAAGATTTTTCTTGTGAGTGGGCACAAAAGTTTAATTATGGTATCCAGGAGCAAGATAATGCTGTGTGACCAGACCAAGTGTATCCTATTGTTACTGTTAGTAGTGCTATGAAAGCAGAATATCTGATTTGAGAATATCCTAAGTGACTTAAAATAAGCTTTTTGTGTTACTGCAATGAGGGGTGGTTCATTCCATAAGTGGTCCATAAAGAAATGAGAGTCCACAAATTGCATGTGTTGCATGGCACATCAGTTGGCAGGTGCAATGAAGCTGATTCAACTCAACACGTGCAGCATTCTACGGGCATTACTCCAGCAAGAGTAGTGACTTTTTTGGATGAGAAATAGCGGGTGACAAGTTACGGAGACCCCATTTGAAGCCTGAAGCAAAATTAGCTAGGAAGGAGTGGCATTATTCTTCATTCCAAAAGCCAACACAATTTTGAGTTACATCTCAGATGGGAAAGTCAAGTTCACTGTTTCCTGGAATATACAGGGTATCAGAGTTTCATGTTTTATGTTTGAGAAATCTGCACAAAGTGGCAAAACATTTTTTCAGTTTTCTGTACGAGAGTTTCAAGCCATCAGTAGGTAGTAACATAAGATTTTTGTCCAAAGGTAACTTCATACAGTATGACAACTTAATTGCTCCCCTCTTGGTCATCTGTTGTAATAATCAAGAGACTTACCCACAGAATTCCTCTTATGCCATTTCCACTCACGAGACAACACATAGAAATACTGTAAAATTCTTGAAGGAGCATTCAGTAAATTTATCTTTCATGCTGATAAAGAAATGAAGTGTAGGAAGCAAAAGGTAAATTTCACCCTGTAGCCTGCATTAAGGTACAAAGGGGAGTAAAGATGTAGCTCTACTCTTCCTTTAACCTGAGTGCTGTATGGGGGTAGGTGTTTAACGTCATGCCACGGCCTCTTTACCCCTGGAAATGAGCCAGTATGAATTGTATAGGAGGCTGGGTGGACCACAGGGCCTGTCTGGACAGACATAGAATGTCTCGCACCTACCAGGACTTGATCCTGGGACCATCCAGTCTGCAGCAAGTCACTATGCCGACTACACTATCCCAGCCCATAAGAAGTGGAGTGTGCATAGCAAACTGATAGTGCACCTATCTGAAAGGAATTTTTCCACACTGACATCATGGTATTACAGATTTGTCATAAGACATACTCCATAAAACATTGTGACTTAATTTGAGAAATGTGATTTTTACTTGCATTGTAAAGCAGTTCAGGTAACTGAAAGCAAAACAGCTGTTTTTTGTTTAACATCCTATATGTGTACATGTGTTTTCCTATAAATATCCGTCCAGTAATGTTTTACAGCCTTGATGACAGACATCCCACACATGATCAGATATACCACAGCAATCAAAATGTACAAATTGTCAGTTTAGTCATACTTGACAGACACCATCTCTTAGACTGTGATGCCATGTTGCCTTAGAGAAATTTCAGGGAGTTGCATATTCACCAGCTGCCTCCATCATCAGGATAAATATTTACCATACTGCACAGTGCCACATCTCAGGATACTATTTATTATAGTCCCTACCATGATAACCTCAAATCTCTCTTGATCATTCACATCTTTCAGTGCATTGTTATTTTCTTGGGCTGCCTGTTTATTCATCTGGTACAGACTTTTTTCAGTGTATCAGAAATAGATGCCATCATTATCATCATCAACAACAACATCATTTTCTCCTCCTCCTTCTCCTTCACCTCCTTAATGGACTTCTCCCAGTCAGCTCTGTTTTTTAACCACTCTTTCCAGTTTTTAATTTTGCTCTAATGATGTCTGTACAGAGTTCCACCATCTGTTTTGTGGTCAATAAATACGTCAGACCTTTATATAAAGATCTCTTAGTGAAAATTTTAGAAGTCTAAGTCACCTGTACTTTCATATAGAGATTTTACTCATTTGTAATAGCATTCTACAACCCCGTGGCCAGAATGGAAGACAAGGTTAGGTTGCATAATCATGTTCATTACTGAATATGCTTTTAAAAAACTATGTAACTACATATGCAACAAAGCCAAGAAAATGTTAATCACTCATATAATTAATAGATTCACCCTTCATGGAACATGAAGGTATAGTATTGTGTTTACATTGGCCTGCCATCATGCACTGTGCTGAGCTAAATGAATTCAGTTTGAAAGGTGGTTTAAGATGGTAAAATCGCTCAACCTAATCACCTTGCCATGAAGATATGGATATACAAGGGGCACAGACAAAAGCATTTGCAGTTACAGTGCTGTTAGTGACCAGCTTAGTATCCTGGCTTCTATAAAAGAGTCATATTGTCCATTGGATGGGAAGCTATGTTGATCCTGTAGCTGGATTAGACATTGTAGTGATGAGAAAAGTTCTTTTTTACTAGTTGTTACTCACTTTACTGAGGGAGACATTTTAGTCTGAAGTCTAAAACATACACCCTGAAACTTTGATCTTTAACTTAACTTATACATTTTTGTATGTGCACAAAATGACTATATAAATTCTGTAGAGCCTTCCAGTCATACATTTCATGACATAATATCAGAGTATATACAACATGTGAATACATTCTTGTATATGATATTAAGTCATCACCTTTATTGAAACTATTTGCTCTTAGTATGCAGAAATAACAAAAGTATTTTAAGCAACACTTGGAGACCAATTAAAATTACATGTTGAATTATTTAGAAACTGCAGTTCTAAATTTAAGAAATGCTAGTACTGTGCAATACTAAACCCTGTTTTGTACTTGATTAAACCCTGTACTGCTATCTTTCCTGCGGCAGATAAAGTACAGCTTCTCATGTCTGCAATGCCCAGCCATGTACGCACAGGTGGACCAACGCACTGGTGAAGCACTCATGATTTCTAAGGCAATCCCTCTTCCAGCTCTTAATGTAAGTGTGTGCTGTCTGTACCCTAGCAACTCAGGCTGCTGCTGCTGCTGACTGCTGCTTGCATGTTGGAATTGACACTTGGATTTAATTTGCATGTACAGTACAAGCTCATGTTGCATGACATGTACATGTCTCACTGTTACTTTATGGGGCTGAAGAACATTGCTTCCTATAATTAATTGGTCTAACAAGTGAAGCTTTTCCATTATATGCATTTTGCTGAAATAATCTTCTCCTGTAATTTACATCTTGATCATTTATTATGTCACTTATTTGTCATTACCAGTGAAATATCAACATAACGTTGAACTGGTATAAAATATTTTACTGTTGTGTGAATTTTATATGTCAAAAGAGGAGACATTTCTGAACAGGATAACTCTCAGCATACAGTATACCTAGTTCTATTTAACACATTTTTCTTGATGGTTAACTTAAATGTAATAATGATTTTTAAGTCTTTTAAGAAACTAAACACTGTTAAATTCAGCCCTCAATACAAATTACATGTGAAAAATCTCGAAGTAAAGGACAACTTACAAGACCTGGGTATAGATAGGAAATAAATAATATAAAAATTAATCCTAGAATGATAAGGTGTGTCAGTTATCCTCCTTGATCAGTCTTATTAACAGGAAAGTTTGTTATCATGATGTTGGATTAAGGATAAATTTTGGTGTAGAGGCTGAAGTTTTTATTAGTTCTGTTAGACCTTTAAAATCTTACATGACCTGAGTTCAGAAAAGTATGAGCCAGTTTGTTTGCTATCTGTATGTTATGGATTCAACTTTCTGAGGGTGCTGTTAATAATGGGCTTCTGTTGAGAACAGCAGTGAACTGCCAAGGTTCTTAAGTGTAGGTATCAGCTACAAACTGTGAACTTTCCAGAGTATCTCTTGAAACATGAAGTTAGCCATTTTCAGTCTGTTTGGTTCATATTTGTAGGGTATGTTTATAACATCTGTGCATGTGTAAATAGCAAATATGAATAAGACAGATTGCTCTGATAAGAAAATTATGTTGAACTTTCACTATATTGTTTTGTGTCTCAATTATCTGTAATTGTACATTTGTGAGGTCTGTTGTACAATAAGCATGACTTCTTCATTTCATAAGATAATGCCCCATCTTTCACATGTGTGCACAGAATTTTATTTAAATTGGCAAGTGCTACAAGTCCAGACTTTTTTTTATCAAGAATAATTAAATGTCACAAATTTTTCACATTTCATTCATTAGAATGTCAGAGTAATGTCACTGGAAATAATTCCATTCTGCAAGCTTTCTTCACATCAAACTAATATTTTGTATGAGGATTTTTGGTTTTTGTACTGTGCCATACATTCTGTGTGCACATCTGTCATTCTGTTATCACCTAGCATAGATGCTGTTCTAGGTTCTCAGTATTGTGAAAATGAGTGAGTATATTAAGACAGGAATAAAAGCTAACTGCAGCAAGCAGTCATTGTGTTCTTGGCAGATCAAATATTCATTCCATGCGTACCAGTCCCCCAAGGACTCTGTGGAATTGCGAAGGAAGCAGCTGAATGACCCACACTGGCGACCTCCCCCATTGTGTGTAATGAATGTAAGTACTGGTTTATGAGCACTGGTGTAACAGTATTGTTTTTAATGCAGTTTTGTTCACCTATATGCACCTACTGTGTCAAGTGATGCTTTCCTGTTAATGAGATTTCCACCCATTTACATACACACACACACACACACACACACACACACACACACACACACAGCACTTTTTTTGTGGTTGTATGTAGTTGTGTGGCCTTGTCAAAATAAGAAAGTGTCCAAAAATCGGTTTTCTTTAAATTTTGAAGTTTGTAATATGATTTGGGGGGGGGGGGGGGGGGGAAGGGTGTAATGTTCCCTGTGGTGTGGGGGGGGGGGCCGGGGGGTTTTTTTCGAAAAAGACACTGTGTGGGTTTGCGGGGGGGGAATT
>Ga0123355_10012790_pt1 | contig 13020 bp, 7 predicted proteins | sample TergutEmb28metaG_3_FD_89872 | JGI IMG/M metagenome (GOLD analysis project Ga0123355, IMG submission 89872) | Embiratermes neotenicus P1 segment gut microbial communities from Petit-Saut dam, French Guiana - Emb289 P1 | ecosystem: Host-associated > Arthropoda: Insects > Digestive system > Gut ... | reverse complement strand
TTTATATCTCCTTAATTCCCTCGCCGCTGCCTTAAGGGATCCTGCCCTATAAAGGCTCCTAACATTCCACGTACCTAGTTTCATACCTCTTTGTATGTTGCGCGAAGATTCCCCTAGAAACACCCCCCCGGGAGATCCGAGTGGTGGAGTAGTTTACCTCTGGATTGTTCTGTCTCCAGAGAAAGCATCCCGCATGTGAGTGTTTCTTAACAAAGTTCTTTACAGGGAGGGGTTGTTACCACCTCGCCCAACCCCCCAGCTGGAGGACCACCCCTCGTCGGCTGTCCGCGACTCCTTATTCAATTTATACGCAGCTACCCTGCTTATCGGAGGCCGTTCCTCTATCCGCAACCTGAGGACGCGCCATGCCGTGGTGACAGGGACCCACTACATGGGGTCATCATGCACAATGGAACAATTACGTGCATAAGGTTTATTCTAATGACATTTTAAATATTTCAAAGCTCTGCTTATAAAATCACCACATAATTAATATAAAAGTATTTACTAAAAAGGCAGTCAGTCATAAAGTGTTTACATAAAGTATATACATAAAGCATAAACGAAATTAGAGTTTAATTCACGGACTAGCTCGCACAATTCGTGCATGCAGATGAACACAGGGTGACATTCTGATAGATCATTACAGTTTCCGCCGATCCCAGTGGCCGCGCGGTCTAAGGCGTAGGTCTGCGGCCGCTCGCCTGCTGAGATCGTGCGTTCGAATCCCACCGGAGGCATGGACGTTTGTCTGTTGTGAGTGTTGTGTATTGTCAGGTAGAGGTCTCTGCGACGAGCTGATCACTCGTCCAGAGGAGTCCTACCGATTGCGGTGCGTCGTTGGGTTTGATCTAGAAACCTCAAAAATGAGGAGGCCATGGCCCACTTGGGGCTGTTGCGCCAAAAACAAAACAAATATTACAGTTTCCAGCCTAGAACACGTGTCACGTTATGTTTACGATCATTGGAAACTTGTAGTAATTGCGTGCGGATTTTTTTCTAAGAAAAAAAATTTGTCACGCGTTCCAGCCTCAAAGTTTCGCACCGTCGGCATGGTTATAACAACTGAGGTCACGGATAAGTGGATAAGCTATATAACAGCATTCCATTAGCAATGACCACGTACTGTCAATTCCGTAAGCGATTTCACCTGTCTGATTCTAATGGCCCGTTCTACGAGGGTGAGTCAAATGAATACCTTAAATATTTAATATAATTGTGTGTTAATTTTTAAGGTTTTCAGTTGACTCTCCCTCGTATAGCGCCATTACACCTAAAAATGGGGGGGGGGGGATCTATTAAAATCCACCCCGAAAAATCGCATACTTTTCGATAACCCGTTGCTGCATATAACTTCAGGTTAATTTTAGTAAGTAACCAGCTTAATGAATAAAATAGTGTTTAATAATAAGTTTATTATATGCCTTTACATGTTTCGAGCACTATGTGCTCATCATCAGGAGGTCAAAATTGTATTATACAGCATCTGGTATCATCACACCTGTACGTGGTCGTCCCGTGCACAGGTTGAGAAAAGACCTGTGCACGGGACGGCCACCTGCAGAGTGTGACGATACCAGATGCTGTATAATACAATTTTGACCTCCTGATGATGAGCACAGTGCTCGAAACATGTAGAGGCATATAATAAACTCATTATAAAACAAGATTCTGTACATTAAGTTGGTTAATTACTAAGTTTATACTGAGATGCACGGTCGGAAAAAACATCAAAAAGTTATTTCAAGTGTCTCGATTGCGTAGTGTCAGTGTCGCCCGCACCTCGTGGGCTACCGCTGCCAAGCCGTTACAGTTTGTAGTGATGGCGTTCATGACTTGCATAACAAGTTTCGTGAAAATCAGTCATTGGTTCGGAAGTTTAAACAGGGACATGCACACAAAGCAAGCTAACGGTGCCACATTCTCCGGTGTATCTACAGCTAACACTGCAAAGGAGGAAATTATTTCCTTTCTCTATTAAAAATAAGAGGTAACTTTTTTCGAATATTATTACTTTGTGCTATATAATCTGCATAATGTATTCGCTAAAATAGTACGGATGCGGAATGATCGCCGCTATTAATCTTTCTGCTTGAAGGGCGTGAGTGAGAATGAGAGCGAGAGAACGCTAAGTGGAATGTTCCCCATAGCGTCCATTTAAATGTACGCAACCCGACGATAATTAGCGCTGTACTTCTTGAGGCTTGTGAAGCGAGAGGGAGAGAGAGAGAAAATACTACAGCGAAGAACGGCTAGTCTAGCGGGAAGGTTGCCGCTTTACCGACAGGAAATAACACAGCGCTGAATACATTTTATTAGTTGCATATATGCGTTCTTGTAGAGGAAGCAGGTCTTCTGGTCTGTTGCACCGTGTGGTTGGGTAATTGCTTTCCGACATTTCGAAGTAACGTATTGCCTTCATCTTCAGGGTTGTGACTCTGTGAACTGAATCATAAACCTGACGATGATGGCGGTGGGTTTCTTAGGAATGTCACAAACAAATTACCCAACCACATGGCACAAGAACTCAGAAGATCTGTTCTTCAACAACCACATGACAGATATCTTTTTATCACTGATTCAGTATTGTTATCAGTGTGTTTACTTCTGATTATTTTATCATTCTTATTGAGTGTGTTTTGTTGGTGCAAGATTTTTTTTTTCTAGGGGAAAATGACATGATAAAACTATTCACAATATGTGGAATTCCATATCCATGTATATGTAACAGTATCATTTTAAAAACTTCTACAGTTGGGTTGCTGAAAAATTTACATCAGTCAACAGAAGCGTGGAATTTCATTGAAAATGATGAAAATTTTATCAGGCTACGATTTTAGATCTGATTTCACACTTTGCCAGGCAGTGTTTGTGATAACGTTTACATTTAATTTATTATTATTATATCATAATCATTATGTCATTATCACCACCTTTACACAAAATGTTTCCATGTGTATGAGGAACAAACCATGCCTCTACGGTACAGAACAACTCCTCCGTGAAATGTATGTTTCAGGCAGTCGGCACAACATATATTCTGTAAGAATAAGGCTACATTTTTCAACCAAAATTATCAGCTATCATCAGGGTCTGATGATGGCTAATTCCTCAATGATGAAGCCCACTTATCTGATGAACCCCTAATCATGCCACTTTAACATGTTCCCAGCTTTATACACTCATTTAAACATTCCCTGATGCAATCCCCCCCCAGCAGATACTTGGTTCAAAGCTTGACAACACTGGGCACAGCCTGAGACAATTAAAAATACATAATAATAATGTAACCTTGGACAACGCTAGATGATTGACTCTTACGTTCTTTGAGGGAGGAGAGAGGTGAAAGGGTAAAAGCAGGCATTCTGTGCCCCACCATTGGATGGGGTCTCTGGATCAGGATTTGTCACTGCTTGTACAAGCCTACTTATTGCTTCTAGGGAAGGCAAATAGTCTCAAATCAAATATCTGTATTCCAGTGAGGTAACATAAAGGTTTGTTTCTCGCTTCATCTGTTAATAGATTTCGAGTACCCCAAACTAACAGTTCAAACAGCCACCTATCTTGCCCCCCTGTCCAGTTAAGTCCCAGAATGTCAACAGCATGGACTCGTCCTGTTTTGATACTGTTAATGTCATTGTTTCTGTGCATTTATTAGAACTGTTGCTGCCTTGACATTTTCCAAACACACAGTATGAAAGTTACATATCACTGTTTCCCTTGTTGAGAACAGTTATTTGCAGGCATCACGTATAGTCCTCTCACATATTAGGTTGGTCCACAAAATGTTGCTCATCCTGTAAAATAATTGTGTATCACCAAAGGCATTCCAAAGAAACTTCATAAAAATGTATGCCTACTTGTTAAGTAAAATTTATGCCCAAGCACATTTTTCACTTAAGCAGACTGTCTTTGAAATTTGGGGGTACTGAGATAAAGAAACAACTGACCCAACTCATATTCCTGTTCATAGTAGAAACAAAGACAACATGGTAGACTGAAGGACAGAGGAAGGGATAGAATATGCTAATATGCTATACTGCTTTGACTTGAGGTGACAAAGGGCTTCTGATGGGTATTGCAAGTTTCTGTACCAGGACCTTGACAGGTAACAGAAATCAATCAGCATTCAATTTATTTAAGTAACACACCAACAAAAGCACATATATAGTCTTTAATAATCTACAATTTACATTAAAACACTTAAAACACTCCTACATGTTTCGATCATATGATCATCCTAAGGGAGCATACTTTGTTCCTTGCTAAAGTTACAGTTTAAAACACTCAGTTATTTACTTCATTATATTAATTTGGTTTTGTGGCAGCATGTCACATGTTATGTGTGAGTCGTACGCTGTTTGTTTCAGACAGGCTGTTGATGTGCTTGTTATGCCGTGTAGCATGAGTCTCACGCTATACGGCATAACAAGCACATCAACAGCCTGTCTCAAACAAACAGCGTTCGACTCACACATTAACACACGACATGCTGCCACAGCACCAAATTAATATAACGAAGTAAATAACTGAGTGTTTAAACTGTAACTTTAGCAAGGAGCAAAGTATACTCCCTGAGGATGATTGTATGATCGAAACATGTAGGAGTGTTTTAAGTGTTTTAATGTAAATTTTAGATTATTAAAGACTATATATGTGCATTTGTTGGTGTGTTACTTAAACTACAAAATGCATGGTTCAACGATAAAGACAGCATTTAATTTAGTTGTCAAACACACTCAGAGGCCCCCACTTCTGTTGTGTATATAATTTATAATAATGTGGTATGGAGAATAATGTTTTAATGTTGTAAGTTATTCATTTCTAAAAAAAAGTCAGTTTTTGGTTCTGTTTGCACTGTATCCCTTCATCTATGACACATCAAGGCATTTTACATATGTCTGAATCTACTTACAGGGAAATGGTAAACTGTGTTCAGTCACATGCAATTGACTAACAACCACCTTTACTCACTACTCCCTAAAAATGGGTGAAAGCTGATGACTTTTCAGTAGATGCTGAAGCATTAGATAGAAGGCACATGGACTGATGCATACCTATATCCTACTGCAATGCATTTTCTTGCAAAGTGTGTCCCTGTTGAGTTCTGTGACTTTATTAACCTTTTGGTGCCGGAATTATTTTTTTAATTTTAGCACACACTGTATATAAAATGCGAATAATACAGGAACCAAATACTTTAGATTTATGAAACAAACTGCATTTTGTAGAGAAAAAAAACGGAGAGTATATACCATGTTTAAAATATTCAGTACCTATATTTGTTGAATAAATATATAAAATGCAACATTTAGACGTTAGCGGTGCGGTACGACCACTATAGTCATCATTAGGCGTCAAAATGTTAAAGGCTGATTTAAAAGTTACTGGGTGAAATCCAACAAAAAAGTGTTGCTAGTTTCAGTGTTTTGCAGAGTGAATTATATTAAAGCTTCCTGAATTATACTCATATATGTACAATGGGTACTGAGGTTCCTGTCCTGGGGGTAATGTGGCTGAGGTGTAGCACTGACCACCCACCCCATCTAGCACTGAGGTTAGCACTATTCCCACTCTGGGCTTTCATGACCTGTTCTAGGGTGAACTTTTCATTTACCTCTACCTTGTACACTGCAAGAAAACTACCAGCACTGAATTTCATCAGGTGTACTTATTAGTCTAAAAACGTGGAAGGCCCACCTTGATAATCTACAGACATATCCCACAGTGAACTGTAATCAGCATTTTCTTGTTTCCATAGTTTTCCTACAAATGGTCTCCAGCACACCTTCTGCCATTCACAGCCACATTTAACATAGCCATCAAAGTTGAATTTAGATGAGGGGGTGTTCTTGAAGTCTATTCATCTAATAAAGTAACCAGAACATACAGACATTGGATATATGAGGAAACACTGGAAAGAGTACAGCAATACATCACATTTTTATGACTTCAAAAATGCCCACGATTCAGTATGAGGGAATTATAATAAAAGTTACCACTGAACCTGGCTCCTATTGAAACTGGTTTACTAATTAAAATATGTTTGAAGCCTACAGTCACATTCATTCCAATAATATTTTGTCTGATGCATTTCATATTCAGAATGGTCTGAAACAAGGAGATACTTTATTGTCACAGCTTCTTGATTTTGACTCGGAATATGCCATTAGGTACGTTCCAAAAGAAAAAGTGGGAAGTGACACTGAATGGGACATTCACGCTTCTGTCCTGTGCTGATGTTCATTTATCAGACAAACAATGTAAATACTATAATAAGAAACACACAAACTCTATTATACACTATTATATAACTAGAGCTTTGAAATATTTCAAATGTCATTCGAATAAACCTTATGCATGTAATTGTTCCACTGTGCATGATGACCTGGAGTAATACTCTGGTTTACTCCTGTGAATGTGTTTGTTTTGTTAGGTTTTACTGTCTTATCTTGTGATTGTATTTGTCTATGTGTCTTGTGTTGTCAGATGTTTATTGACATGTTCCATGTTCAGATGCAACTGATGTAGAGACTGGATCAGTGGAATGAATATGGATGTGTGTATGTACGTAGGTACATAGTATGTACATATGTAGATACTTATTTATGTATGTACGTAGGTATGTATGTACGTATATATGTACATACATACATATGCATGTATTACAGAAGTTGATCTCAATGTTAACACAGATGAAACTAACAAAATGTACACATTCCACCACTCAGAATGCAGCACAAAGAGGTAGCATAAGGACACCTAACAAATCCTTTAAAAATGGGGCACAGTCCAAGTACTGGGAGTGATGTTTGTTATGTGTTAACCTGAAAAGGAGGACAATACATGTAATTCCAGCCCATCAAACTAAAACTTAAATACCTGGTATGTAAGGGCAAGAAAGTTGAAGTTGTCCCTCTCTGTGCCATGAAGGCACATTAGGGAAAACAGAGGTATAGCTCCACTCATTCTCAACCTCAAGTGAGCTGTCACCTGCACGCTCTGGCTAGCACCTGTTGAGTAGGGGATTGGGTGGGATCCTCAGCCAGTCTTTATGTTTTGGAACAGAGAAAATCTCTTGCCTCTAACCAGATTATGTCTACATGTTTAAACCATTACATGGTCAGCATCAGACCATTTAAATACATAAAAACCTAAATTACAATTGCAACATCACTTATGGGTCAGGTTGAGATCTCCATCTTTGTTGTTACAAAATGCATGTCAATAAAAGTTTTTAAAAACTAGTAAAAATGTGTATAGCTTTAGTATTAAATATTGTCAGCATTGCTGTTTGCTGTCTTCATAAAGTGTGGCATCTTTATTTCATGCAGTGTGTAACTGATATGTGGAATGTATCCATTGATATGTTGGCATGAAACATAAATTATGTATGTGCTGTCTTATTTTTCTGGAGCTGGTTTTTTTCCAGTGAGTTCATACTTGTCAGCCACATCTACAGAATGTAATATAATTAGTTGTATTAATGGTAATTAGTAACTATGCTGTAATTTATGAAACTCAACGGTATGTCCAAGATACAAAAATTGTAATTAGTGCATATTAAAATACATCTCATCTTATTTGTCTGTAAAATGAAGCACTGAAATTGGAGAGGTAAAGCATCAGGTGACAAAAGTCAGTAGCCAGGAGTCACATTATTATTAGGTCATTTTGTTTAACAACTGCACAAACGTGTGCCCTGTATTTATTAAGTGTAATAAGGCCTGACGAGAACCAGAGGGGTGACAGTTCACATGTTTATTCCCTTGACACTACATAACCTCAAAGCAGATAATGCTTAAATTCCAAAAATTTTAAGTTTCACATCAGTGTAATTCTTGCAGTCTAATGAAACACGAAAACAGACTACACCAGCTGTAATATCACAACAGTAAAACCTGAAGTTTATTCACTGCATAGTGCTACACTTGCAACAACAAATACAAGTACATTTTTGGTTTTATGTAAACATAACTTTTTTCCCTTTCCACAAAATTGGTATTTAAAGAAATAAGTAGTTTTAGACTGAACTTATAATATGAAACAGCTATTTTCATTGCTGAAATTCATTGTGATTAATGACATATGATGTACATAAAAGGAGATTTGTTAAGGCCCCCACATGATGATTGACTTTTGTGGGTACAGCCCTAGTATATACAACACCCTCCATCTAAAAATAAATTGCTAGTAACAAAGAAGCTTGTCTCTTTATGAATGTTCTGAAAATAATTAACTTGTTCTCATAAAAATATAGATGTTTAACAGTGGCTTGCATAAAAAGTGGAAAAGAAGCAGTTGAAAGACATGAATGAATGTAGCAAATCAAGTGTGACCACATACATTGGTATATGTTCATCTAACATTTAAACAAGGTGTCACCATACTAAATTATTTGTGTGATAAAATATGTCATTCAAATTAAAGTAGTTTGTTTTATATTCATTTGTAACTTGAAGAGGACAGCTAGGCTTGGAAAACAGAAGAAGAAAAAACAAAAGAATAAATATTTCCTCAGAAACACCAGAAAGTATTTCATATGATAAGTGACAGTCCACAGCAGTCTTCAAGTGATTGGTGAAATGAATTATTATGAGGTAGTAACAATCCCTCTGCAACATTAATGAGGTAGTATATATATCACAACTAACAAATCACTGTCATTAACAGCTGATGCCAAATGATTCATTATGGCACACTTCAATACGGTACCACACTATACCTGTCTATGACCCTATAGGTCATTTAACATAAATTAATCTCTAAACCATCAAAAGGTGTTGTCACAGATCTAGAGGCACCAAGTTGAGAATCCCTGATTAACGTAATTTGTTATGAAACTTAATCTATAACTATAAATAATATCTATGACCTGAGACAAAAGACTGTACTATAGGGTGACAGAACTGCAAGTTACTGTGAAAAGTTAAGTGCAATTCCTGCTGGAAGCAGTACTCCGTTTACCGTTTAAGAATTCTGGGCTGTTGAACTTGCTGTCCTCAGTCGCATAGCCATGGTCTGGTGATTCAGTCAGCTTCCTCTTTTTGTTGTTTGTGTTCAGCATCTTATCACATTTACTGGTGGATAAAGAAAATTCCATTTGTTAATTTTGCGTAACTGTTAGCCATAATGAATATGTAGATGCCTTTTTTTGTTTTGGAAAGAAAAGGCATTGGGAGAGGGGGAGCATGGACTTTGTCACAATGTTTATAATACTGGAAAAGGCAATGAATAAATTTGCAAACGTCTGTGGTGGAAAAGATACTAGTACAGCAAACTTGTATGGGACTGGACAGGTACTGAATTATTTCCAAAAATCTAGCTGCCGCCTCAAAATTCTAGGTGCCATAAGGGTGCCATGAAGCAAGTTCCATGCTGAGAACCTACAAATATAGGAGCCATCCTACAAAATTTAGTCACCACAGCGACCTGGCACCTTGGATTTGTGCACTCCTGACTGACTGCATCATGTAAATTTTCAAATAAACACTGTAGAGATCAGTGAAGCATATATTTTATGCTGTATAACAATTCTTTATGCAATATCCCATTACTTACTGTAAATTAAACTGAGCTTTGTGTACAGGAGGTGTTACATCAGACCAATATGAACCAAAATTAAGCATCCAACAACATTTGGTATAGACTCCCACTGAAAACAACTCAGGAGGTTTGGAGATGAGACATGCAGACAGACAGACAAGCCATCTCAATCATGATTTCATTTAATGCACATCATGAAATGGAGGGGGGCAGGGGTGGGACAGAAATCTATGGGCAGGAACAGAATATAACTTCAGGTGCCAGTTTAACACAAAACTAAGGGTATGATAAATGCTGCCAAATACCTTCCCACACAAATAAATCTGTTACAGTTACCATACCTTGTCCCTATATAAAGAAAAGTAAAAGGACCACAGTCTACACACAACTTTATCTTACATGTAAAAACAGCTACATGTTTCAACTAGACATATGTAGCCATCATCAGTCTGGATACAGAACCTTGATTACAAAACCATAATATACAATACAATAAAATTGTGGGGACAAGATCTCCTGCTTCTTTTCTTTACATATGTATATTGAAACACAAGGGGATGTTCTGTCTAAAAGGTCTAAAAATTGCCGTGTCCTGAAGACAGATGGTTTACTGGTAACATGAGTAAAAAAGACAGACACAAGATTTTGGTGTTAAGATAAAGTGGCAAAGATTCAAAATGGTTTGAACCCTGACCTTTTCTGTGTCGAGGCAAACACAAAGCCAGAATGCAGGTTGAGAAATTCCGATGTACAGTATACAGTTGGTAACTTACCAACCACTACCATATAAACATGACACTGGCTCACTTTAGCACAAGATAATACCTTACCTGATTAGTATAGTAACACAGGGCAGCAGTTCCATAAATTGGTACCCCGTCACATTCTGCAGGATGCCTGTCCACTTTGGGCACAGTTGTAATGTTTGCCTAGCTGCAGCAATGCATGCTGTAGCCACTAGTGATGGCTTTACTGGAATCAGGCACACCTCTGTAATGTTTGAAAACAAGTACAGTATGAAGACATCCTGCAACAGCAGCAAAATGTACACATACTTTCCAAATGTATTCTTTGTTATTGTACATATATCACTTGGTACAATCTTAATTTACAGGAGACACAAATTCAATTCAATCCAATTCTTTAATCAATCCAACCAACCATCATGAAAATCTTGACAAGCCAAGCATAACATAGCTATATATACTTAACATGATACTATTAAAAATAGAAATATTGTATATCACCACAAATAAAACAATAAAATACAATATAATAATATAAAATACTAGAGAATAATGTAATATAGTAATATGGACAATTGTAACTTTCTTCTGCATGTCATCAATTCAGTAAAATAAAAATTCATTTACTTAATAAAATGCACGATTCATCAGTAAAGATTTTCATTTTCTTTTAAGATGTTTATGCTTGTTCAACTTTTTTGTATCAACAGGCACCTTATTATATTCTTGATGTCAAACTTTCGCCGTTCTGAATGTTGTATGCTTTCTTCCGGGTAATTCCCTGGCGTCTGAATTTTATATGCCAACATTTTGGAACACTCTGTTCCATCTTCATAGGTGGGTATGAAGATGGAACAGACAGTGTGTTCCGAAACGTTGGCATATAAAATTCAGATGCCGGGGAATTACCCAGAAGAAAGCATACAAAACCTTATTATATGATCGAATTCCCATGTTAATCACACTTTTGTAAAAGATATTTGTGTTACACGGCAGAATATATAAATCCATTTTTTCCTTGCACTATAATCATGTACATTTACATTCTGCTCCAGTACAAGTTTATACTTCCTTATACAATGTGTCACTTCAAGTATGTAAAGAGCAGTCACCGTAGGGATCTTATAATTCTTTACACAGTTATCTACGAGATGTACCAGTCCTGACACCACACATTATCCAATCAACCCTATTCTGTATCTTGAATATGGGCATACTTCCATTTTCTGCCCCCCCCCCCAAAAAAAAATTACCATACCTTTAATGGTGACTGAAATTTACAGTGATAAATATTTCTTATCATACAAGAACTCACAATTTCTTTAAGTGACTTATTGAATACTTCGGTCAATTTGAAACTTAATGGATGTACATCAGCATTCCATTTTGAGTTTTTTGCAATATGAATACCAAGAAATTTTGATTACAATTTGAAAGCAATATCCATATTTATAAAAGTGATATTAGGTCTTAAAGGAAATGTATTCTGTTTTGTGTGAAATGACACTGCTACTGTTTTACCAACGTTTATCATAAGGTTATTTTTTTTGAAACCAATATTCTAACTTCTTCATAACCTCCTGTACCATATGCTGTAAAACATCTTCACCTCTTTCAATGATTAATAAGTTAGTATCATCCACAAACAAAACCAACTCTGCCTCCTCCACATGTAACGGAAGGGCATTTATGTATATTAAAAACAGAAGAGGCCCAAGTACTGAGCCCTGCAGCACTCCACATTTTAGTACTTTGTCAGAGGAAAAATATTTATACTGTCTATAGAGTTTATCTGATCACTTTATTTTGACAAACTGCTTTCAATCTGTCAGGTAGGATTTACCATGAGTTTATTTTCCTGTCACACCATGAGAATTTAATTTATCCAACAAAATGTCATATGCCTTTGTTACATCAAAAAACATGCCAGTTGCCTGTTACCCACTTTCCAATGCTTTGTGCATTCTCACAATGGAGGACTGAATTGCAGTTATTTAGTAGATTTCTTTTCCATAAATCCAATTTGACCCTTCGTCAAAATATTTTATTTATTTTCAAATACTCTTAACCTATTATACATCAGCCTTTTATAGTATTTCAGAGAAGAGTGATAAAACTGATATTGGTCTGTAATTTTTTACATTATAAATATCTCCTTTTTTATATAAGGGTTTTACTCGTGCTATTTTAAACTTTTCTGGAAACGTACCTGATTTGAAAGAAATTTTATAAATATTTATTAAGGGTTCTCTTACAAACCTCGCACACTGTTTTACTACCTATGCTGGTATTTCATCATATCCTGCTGAAAATTTAGTTTTTAAATTTTTTATAACACACTGTACTTCATTTTTGGTTATTGGCACCACAAATATGTGAACTGGGACAATAATCTATCTTTTTTGTACTATTTGAGCACATAAATGGCAGTTATGTTGTATCTATTCATCTACAATTTCTGCAGAATAGGAGTTCAACAACTTCGTTACCTTTTGTGAAGTTGTTATTGTACCTGTTTCTGTCTTTAGTTCAATTTTTTTTATTGTAAGAAGGGACATTTCCAGCTTCTTTATTTAAATGTTTGGCGCCGGAATTATTTTTTTTTAATTTTAGCACACACTGTATATAAAATGTGAATAAAACAGGAACCAAATATGTTAGAATTATGAAACAAACTGCATTTTGAAGAGAAAGAAACAGAGAGTATATACCATGTTTAAAATATTCA
>Ga0123355_10012789_pt1 | contig 13020 bp, 11 predicted proteins | sample TergutEmb28metaG_3_FD_89872 | JGI IMG/M metagenome (GOLD analysis project Ga0123355, IMG submission 89872) | Embiratermes neotenicus P1 segment gut microbial communities from Petit-Saut dam, French Guiana - Emb289 P1 | ecosystem: Host-associated > Arthropoda: Insects > Digestive system > Gut ... | reverse complement strand
TCTACATAACATTAAAACACCGGATGACCTTGCCTCCTTCTTGCCTATGACTTTGCAGAAACGGCGGAGAACCCTGGCTTTGCATAGGCTTATGTTATGTTAGGTTAACGCTGGTGGGGACGCACCCCTACGAATTGCGAAAATCTTTCGTTTCACGAGTATAGCACTATCTATCAAGCAGACAGTTTCCTCATGCAGTATGATGTAATTGGAGGTGAGAGGAAATGGAGCATTCGATATTTCAATCGCTTGAGATAATCGAAAACCGGATTTCGGAAAAATTGACGGTTGAGAATATAGCAAACAGTGTACATTTTTCCAAATATCATTATCAGCGTTTGTTCCGCGAAATTGTAGGTGATAGCGTAATGGCATATATAACAAAAAGGAAGCTAACCCTAGCGGGCAAGGCACTGCTCGAAACCCAAATGCCCATACTTGATATTGCCTTAGAATTCGGCTTTGATTCTCATGAAGGCTTTACCCGAAGTTTTAAGTCATATATGGGCATAACTCCATCAAATTATCGCAAATACCATCTCACCGCAATCTCACAAAAAACTGCAAAGGGGAAATTGATTATGATGTATTCAAAAATCACAGATGAAATCATTAGAGAACTTAATGATTTTGTTGTAAAAGCAAAGGAAACGGCAATTCTCGCTAGGCAAAACAACATACCAAAATACACACCATTTTGGCATCTAATTGCGGACACTACCGACAAACTGGCTGACCAAGTAAAAAATGTACTTGAACGTATTACCAACATTGCAGAACATCCCGACGAAATCACAAACCGTTTTGCAATTATTAAGGTTTTTGAGGATATTTCATTTCAGTCCAATCTTTTGGCATTTAATGTGGGACTAACAATATCAAGGGGACACCCAAAAGATAATGAATTTTCATGGCCTTTATGTGAAAAATTCTATGAGCTAGCAGGGGTAACTTCCCTTAAAGTAGGCAAGGTATCTCAATTTTTGGGTGAATTGTCAACGCTAATTTTTAAGGATATACGAGAAGCGGCCACCGATAGGATTAATGATGTGGTTCAAAAAGGAAAAGTGGCCACGGATGACATTACTGGATACAACAACATAAAGGCCGAAATCAATAACTTGGTTCAACGTCTTGCAGAAACGCCCATCAATGAAGTTACAGTATCAAGCTTAAACGAATACCTATTCCAGCTTAATATTATCTCCTTTACAGTCGAACTGGATATTACACAAAATCCGCAAGATAAAGCTTCATTTGACGGCTTGTTCAAACTTAAAGATAGTCTTCAGGAAGCTATTGAATTTTTTCTATCACTTCCTGTTGTAGCTTCGGAATGTAACCATGGTTCACAAAAGTTTTTTCAGGATGTTGCATTTCAAGGCAACATATTGTTGTTCTACACTCGTGGTGAAATAGAAAAGTTGGCTGATATACTGAATACGAATCAAAAAGCTACATTTGATGAAATCTGTAACAAAATAAACAAATCCATAAAAATAGCGCAACAAGCCACTGATATGTCCGCGCAAAAAGAAATCCCCAGCATACTTTACGAGATAAACACCAATATGATAGAAGAGGCCAACAAACTAAAAGAACGTGGCGGTTCAATTGCTTTTATCGCTACGGAAGTTAAAAATTTGGCCGACCGCACTGCTAAGGTGTGTACTCACTAATAACAGAAGTACTCAAAAAAGGATTGCTATACGCAGTCCTTTTCTTTTTGAAACAATAATTTCAGAATATCATCTTTGAAATCATATATAAATAACAAAACACATCCAATAAAATACATAAGAATATCATAGGGGTCGAAGGTGGTACCTATAACTATTCTAGCAAGTTGAGAATGGCCTAGTCCTAACAAGTAAACCAAGTTAAAATATTGACCAATTTCCACCAAGGTTGCAAAGATAAATATATATAGCGGCAACCATTTGAGTCTATTTCTAATGAAAACCCTTATAAAACAGTAAATGAAAACGACAATTAAAATATCGCCGAAATGATTTCTAATAAAACCTCCTGTTACAAAAAGAGCTATGGCCACTATGGCGGCAAATAGTATCAAGAAGGCCAATAGGTATTTGAAACTAAAAGCTGTTTTCATATCAACAAAACCTACCTTACAATTCATTTTCAATAAATATAGCACAAAGCCATCTAAGTGAACAATCATTTTTATCTGCTTTATTCTTGAAATGTAGCTGTTCCATGGTATAATTCCAATGAATGTTTCCAATGAATGCTTGCTAATAAATGTTTACAAAAAAAGCTTATAGTAAAGGCTTATAGTAAGTAAGTTTACAGTAAATTCAACAACAAATGAATATTAGACAGGCTCTTAAAGCGTGTGAATAGCAAACGGAGGTTTACAATGCACCCAATTTATTCAGTAGTAATACCAGCCTATAACGAAGAGGAAGTCATCAACGAATCATATAAGCGGTTGACCGCCGTTATGTTGTCTATGGGCGAACCCTACGAATTAATATTTGTTAATGACGGAAGCCGCGACCGTACAGCACATATACTAGCGGAAATAATAGAAAATGACTCAAATGTACGGCTTATTGATTTTACCCGTAATTTTGGACATATGGCGGCGATTACAGCCGGAATGGAATATGCAAAAGGCGATGCAATTCTAATCATTGATGCAGATTTGCAAGACCCGCCAGAAGTCTTCCCACATATGGCAGAGCTTTGGAAACAAGGTTATGATGTGGTATATGGCAAACGTAAAGAACGTGAAGGCGAAACTTTTTTCAAGAAATTATCTGCCAAATGGTTCTACCGCTTAATCAATAGCATGACCCCTATAGAATTACCCACCGATACAGGAGAATTCCGCTTAATGGATCGCAAGGTATGCGACGCTGTTAACCGTTTGGGCGAGAAGAATCGTTATATTCGCGGCCTTGTAAGCTGGGTAGGTTTTAAGCAAACAGCCTATGAATATGTACGTGTTTCTCGTTTTGCAGGCGTTACAAAATATCCGCTCAAAAAAATGATTGCGTTTGCAATGGATGCCATTACTGCTTTTTCATATAAACCCCTAAAACTTGCTACTTCAATAGGGTTTATTATTTCTCTATGCAGTTTTGTATATTTGGTATTTATACTATGGCAAGCACTCTTCACAGATACAACTGTCACAGGCTGGGCCTCCACCATGGGACTGATTCTGTTTACTCAAGGGATTGTGCTAATGATTTTAGGGCTTATGGGTGAATATATTGGACGTATTTTTGAAGAAATCAAAAATCGGCCAGTATATATTGTTCGGGAGGTGCTAGGTGACAGGGATAATACACAAAGTTTGTAACCGTGAAACAATTTCTTATTTAGTATTTGGTGCCTTAACCACACTTGTAGGGATATGTGTATTTTGGCTTGGAGAATATTTTGGCTTTAGCGTGGCAATTAGTAATACGCTTTCACATGCCGCTGGAATAACTTTTGCGTATTTCACTAATAAGATTTTTGTATTCCGTTCCCGTTCATGGATGCCTAGAGTTTTGGCAAAGGAAATATCTACTTTTGTAGCTGGAAGAATTGGCACTTTTGTAATGGAAACTTTGTTACTAGTGCTAATGGTGGATGTGATTGGGCTTCCTAGTTTTATATGCAAACTTTTTACCAGTGCGTTGATAGTAATAGCCAATTATGTTATCAGCAAAAAAGCGGTATTTACCAAGGCGGTTTAATATCCATATTGAAAAATTTTCATTGGAAAATTGCACTGGAAGTAATCCCTAAAACGGTGCAACTGTGGTATAATGTTTCAGGCACATAGCAAACGATACAAAATATGCTAAATGATACAAATCAAGACATACCTTGATGGCTTTTAACATTTTATTACAAAACACGCGACATATATTGTAAATGCTATGGCTTTTAAGCTTGCAATTATGATTTTTAGGAGGTGAGGTTGTGGCGGACTTACCAAATCTTTCGCCATATGTGGCAGACTCGGTGCTTTCTGCTGACCCTTTCTATACCAGTTACAAAGCACGTTCAACAGATAAGCCAGGCTTCAAATACATTATTACAGAGTTTAACCCTAGCTTTATGGTGACTCGTACTCCAATGGGTGCCTTGGAAGCCACGGCACGTTTTGTGATGGAGTTTGAATCAGCTCTGGAAAAGTTCACCAATTATTGTGAGTTGTTTGAGAAACTCAACGAACCTTTTATAGCACCTATTGAGGAGATTTTATATCTTAACAATACTGTGTATGTGGTTAGACAAACTGATCGACATCGTGATTTGAATGAAAGCTTGGGCAATAATCCTATGGATTTTAGCGAAGCTTATGTTTTTATGCGTCCACTTATACAAAATTTAGTACACGCTAATAAGCATAGCCAGTTGCTATTCCAAATGTTGCCCGGCGATATTCGTATGGATCCTTATGGACAACTAATACTTGATTCCATGTTTGCGTGGGAAGGGAACCATTTTGATACCATTACTGAATTGGCAAAGCTGTTTTACCGTTTAGTTTCAGGGGTTCCATATAATGCAGGTGTCACTATACCAGCGGTTGAGGACTTGCGCTTGCCGCAACGATTAACAGCCACAATCCAAGAAGTACTTTCTGGTGATGCAACCTATGGCTCCATAGACGATTTTGCCAAACATTTGCGGACAATTATGAATGCAGAAGGCAATATGGATATAATTGCTGACCGTTCTCGCCAAAAAGATGATGAAGTGGTGGAAGAAGAAGTTGTTGTTTCAAAAGGTGCTGTAGCAAAAGTGGTTGCATTGGTCGTTGGATTATTGGTGTTCGTTATTGGCGCACCTATAGCATTTTTTACTTTTTTTAACCAAGATGCTGATGAGGGTGAGGAACCAATTGCAGGTTCTTCTGCATATTATGCTACAACACAGCCAGGAGGCACTACTGGTTCTACCGTTTCTGGCAATGAGGGTGCTGGAAGTGACAGTTTTGAGGGTGAAGGGGCAGGAGGCGCGACTGGTGCGCAATTTGTGCGTCTTCATACTGGATATGCCATTACAGACCCATTTGACCCAACTGTTATGTTAAATGGCTCCTTTTTTGAAAGAAATGGCCATGTATACCATCGCATTTATCAAAATGGCCATGGGCTGGCGCACCGCGCTCCTAATGGTTCTACTACTGTGTTAGTGGAGGGTATTCGTCCGGCGTTTATTGTATTACATGGAGATTTTATCTATTTTGCCGATGGTCTGGAAAATTACGCTATACGTCGTGTAAGAGCAGACGGTAGTGGACTAGAAACAATTGTTGAACATACGGCTTCGTTCTTGCAAGTTGACAGAAATATGTTATATTATACAAATCACAGCAATCGTGACTTTTTGTATCGCATCAATCTCGACACCATGCAAAACGAACGCATACTAAATATACCCGCTTATGAACCTTTGATTGCTGGACGGCGGTTATACTTTATTAATGGACATTCGGGCTTTAATTTATATTCCTTTGAACTGGATTCTGACGATGCAATAATTCCAGAACGCTTTGCTGAGGGTAATATAGATAATCTGCGTTGGAATATGGGAAATATTTATTTCCGCGATATGAACACCAAAAGAGTTGAACAGCGTTGGATATTAGGGCCAACAATTGACTTTGAATTTCCGCTTAGGGAAGATGGAACCCCGTTTCAAGTGGAAAGTTTTGATATTGAAGGCACATTGATGGTGTTTATAGAAGCTGGCTCAAATCCTGAGGTATGGTTTTATAATTTGTCGAATCAGCAATTGCAACGTGCAGGTGTTGTGGCCTCATATGTCTATGCTGTACCTGGAGGAGCGTTTATGGTTTATTACAACGATTCCCGCGTTATTCGTAGGATAGAACCTGTTGTAATTGCGGCTCCTTCACCTCCTACAGTACAAGAGATAAATGAGCCTTTTGATGAAGAAATGCCCTATGACGAAATAATTGACGATGAGCTGGAAACATAATAATCAAATGTTGTGGGCATACGTATATATGGTTGGATGAATCAATCTACCCATTTTAATAAGGAGGAACACATAATGAAGCAGGAACGCATGAAGATTTTGAATCTATTGGAAGAAGGCAAAGTTAACGCGGACGAGGCGGCAAAGTTATTGGAAGCACTTTCTGCCGCTGACGACCATCACGGCTTTATTAGCGACGAAACCGCAGAGCGGTGGGAAGAAGGCTTAGGACGTTTTACAAAAAATGTAGACCATTGGGCGCGTGAGTTTGGCCATAAGGTTGAATGTGCGTACAAAGAAATGGAACCAAAGCTTAAGCAAATGAGCCAAAATGTTTTAGAAAAAACAGCTTGTATGATGGATGAAGTTTCTAAGTCCATTCATGAAAGTGTGGACAATGCTAAAGCACGTATGGAAGAAGAGCAAAAAGCTGCTTGTTGCGAAAACGACAGCACTTGTTGTGACGGGGATAAAGATGATAACACCCCAAAACCTAACTAATTAACTGTTTCATAGCAATTTCCGAGAGGGAGTAGCGCGATTTTTAGTTGCCATGTTCGTCAATACGGTTTTTTATTAATTTGCAAATTTTTTAGCAAATTTTTAGCAAATTAATAAAAAACCCGGGCATGGCACGTCAGATTTGACGGCGCAAGACTTTTGGTTCTAACCCATTTTATGGGAGGGGGCTGATTGTCTTGCGTCTTTTTTGTTTTTTCATAACCTTTTATGTTTTTTCATATTCTTTTATGTCAGCTCTCTTTTATCAGTGTTGGAGGATACCTATGGTGAAAACTTTAATGCGCGTACTTAAAGAAACATTTGTAATGTCACTGCCCCTTGCCGTAATTATGATAATTGTATGCGGCTTTGTCGCACCTTTTGAAGACCCATTTGACTATGTAAGGCTAGTAGTGGGTTATACAGGTGTTGTAATAGGGCAGGCTTTATTCCTTGTTGGATTAGAATCCTCTATTTTGCCAATAGGTAAGGAAATGGGAAAATCCCTAATTAAGCTGAAAAAATCGGTATTTATTATTTTTTTCGGGATGTTATTTGGATTTTTCGCTACGGTAGCTGAACCGGCTCTTTGGGTATTGGGGCGGCAAACCAATTTGATTATTGATTCGGTAAATGTTCCTTTATTTATTATGGCTATGAGTGTGGGGGTAGGGCTATTTGCTGGGTTTGCACTTTTTCGGATTATGAAAGACTTGAATATTAGAATTGTATTTATTGTCCTATATGCTGTTACATTCCTGGTTATTGCCGTAGTACCAGAACAATTTATAGCCCTTGGTTTTGATGGGAGTGGTGCCACTACGGGGGATATTTCAGTGCCGTTCCTTTTGGCACTTGGTCTTGGAGTATCTCGTACTTTGCGTACAAATAGTGATGATGATAGTTTTGGTATTATTGGCATTGCCTCAGTTGGGCCAATACTTGCAGTATTTTTGTATGGGGCGGTTTTGCGCGCCGTTTATGGCGGAATACCAGCAGAGGGGATATACAACCCGGGCGGAAGCTCCACTAATTTTATCACTATACTATTATCCAATTTTGGAGATGCCGTAATCGCGCTTTTCCCTCTGTTATTAGCGTTTATCCCTTTTCAGTTCCTTTTGATTAAACTGCCTAAAGCTACATTTATTAGGATTATGATGGGGATTATTCCTGTATTTGCCGGACTGCTTCTTTTTTTGTCTAGCATTGACTTTGGATTTGCATTTGCCGGGAACTACATTGGGGTTGTGTTTATGGACACGGCCAGGCCAGAATGGTTTCAATGGTTGTTGCTTGGAATTGGATTTATATTGGGAGTTGCGATTACTCTTACTGAACCGGCCGTAACTGTACTTGGAGAACAACTGGAAGAAATGATTGGCATAAAACGAATGACCACACGTTTGACTTTAGCAGTAGGCATTGGATTTTCTGCAATGCTTTGCATTGTGAAAATTATGTGGCAAGTTAACATACTCTGGTTTTTAGTGCCGCTCTATGCTGTGGCTTTGATAATGATAAAATTTACGCCAAAGATGTTTGTGGGGCTTGCTTTTGATTCGGGCGGAGTGACAGGGGGTGCCTTGTCATCAGCGGTTTTAACACCGCTTACCCTGGGTGTTGCCCAGGCCGTAGCTTATGCGGCTGGAGATGAGGCACATTCTATTTTAACTAATGGTTTTGGCATTATTGCCTTTATATCTGTTACGCCTCTTATCGCAGTGCAGGCTATGGGGATTGTTTTTTCGGGTTTGCGTAAGTATGACCAAGCATTTGAGCGGGTCAAGAGAAACAAAGATTAAATATTTCTCACTGGCTCTCTTCGTCAAGGCGTGGCATAATATTATTTGGCGGAAAATATATAGGCGCAACCAAAAAGCGGGAGGAGCAATAAAATGGACAGCAATTCTACCAAAAAAAAGAAAAGTTACGCACTGTTAGCACCCATATATTTTATTGCGGCCTTCGCTTTATTTTTTGCGGTAACGGTTTTTGTAGGCAACGAAATAAGATATATAAATAATACAGCGCAACTTGACGGCTTTGATTTTTCCTCTCACATAGCTTATATATCCACAAATGTTTTCGAGCGTTATTTGGAAGCGCACTATACCCCGGAGGATTTTGCACAAGGCAGGATTACTCACGCCCCGGATGTACAGGACGGGCGTTCTAGTTTTGCGACTTACCGTATTTTGCTTCCGCTTATCGAGGGAGTTGCCTATGGCATATCGGGGTACAGCGCGACATTTGCCATGACCCTTTGGCTGGACGGGGTGGTATATGTATCCGTGGGTGAACCGGGAAGCCGTTTAGAAGATATGAACCCACGGCGGGAATTTTTCACCGCCTATTTTATTGCGGGGGCGCAACCCACGGAAATAGTTATACAGTCTTCGTCCTTTGTTCATGCGACAGGGGGTGGGCTTAATCCGATATATATAGCCGAACAGCCGCTGATTATTTCTATGAATAGGCTTAACCATTCGCGGGTAAGCCTTATGGTTGGTATGACATTGATGGCGGCGTTATTGTTTATGGGACTGTTTTTGTTTTTTGATAACCATCTGCATTTCCTGTGGTTTTCCGGCGCGTGTTTAGTAATTGCCCTTCGTGCGATTGTGATGGACTTCGTACTTATAATGACCTTGTTCCCACGGCTTGAATGGCAATTGATTCATAGGCTTGAATATTTGAGTGCAACGGGCTTTGTAATTTTTACAATTTTGTATGTAAGTGCAATGTTCAAAAATACAGAAAACCCATATGGCTTAAATCGGATAATAAAAATATGCGTCTTGCTTTACCTCTCGTTTTTATCTGTTTTTGTTTTGGTTGTGCCCTCAACTTTGTATACCCAGCATCATAATATCACCAACATTTTTATGATACTTTCTACTGGGTTGATTTTGCTTAACATGGCATGGATAATAACTACAGACCCTAAGCGGCGGCGCGTCGAGCATGTTTTGGTTTTTCTCGGAAGCATTGCGAATATTTTGCTTGGGATGGGTGAAATCATATTGCGCTTTGACAACCCGCGTTTTGTAGATGTAAATTTTGTACAGATTGGCGCAATGGTATTTGTGTTCGTCAATGCAATTGCCCTTGCCCTAAATTTTCGGCGCACAGAAGAATCCGAACGACGGCTTGCCGCCGAAAACGCCATATTGGATAACCTATTGCGAATGAAAACCGAGTTTTTGAAGGACATACAGCATGAGGTAAGAAGTCCTTTGCTGATTATATCAACAGGCACGGATTACACAATCCACTGCTTGGACATGGGGGGAATGGAACAAGAATTGCGCGGTATGCAAGGTACAATCCAAAACGAAGCAATGCGGCTTGGACGAATGATTAACGGCATGGTGGAATTAGCCACTGAAACCGCCGTAGGGTTCGGTGCCAGTATTGCAAATCGTCAAAAAATAGACTTTGCAGATATGCTTAAAACTTGCGCCCAAAACGCCCGATTGATGATAGAACAAAGGGGAAACATCTTGACCGTTGAGATAGCACCTGGACTGCCTCATGTCTATGCAGAAGCCGAGCAATTAAACCGTGTCCCTGTTAATCTTTTTTCAAATGCCGTATACAGCACGGAAAATGGCAGAATCACTATAGGGGCAACAGCCGATGATGGGTATATCACCGTTCAAATAACCGATACAGGAGCGGGTATTGCCGCTGACCTTCTCCCGCATGTATTCGAGCGTGGTATATCGGGCAAAGGCGGCAAAGGTTACGGCTTATCCATATGTAAAACCATTGTGGAAGCCCATGGTGGCACTATTGAAATAGCATCGGAACAGGGCAAGGGGACAAGTGTAATATTTACCATACCCGTTTATGGCGGGCAAAGTGAGGCTGGTCGTTCCGCTGAAACGAAACAGTTCGCCCATACAACTGGGGGTGTAAAGATTGAGTAAGACAGTATTATGCGTAGAGGACAATATGCAAGTGCAAATGATTAATAAGCCACTGTTGGAAGCCAAAGGATTCACGGTTAAGATGGCAATGAATCTTTATGAGGCTCGTGCAGAAGTAAGCCGTGAAATGCCAAGCCTAATCATTCTTGACATACATCTGCCGGATGGCAATGGTCTTGACTTCCTGCGAGAGTTGCGGCAAACGTCAATGATTCCCGTAATTGCCCTTACAAACGATAAAGAGGAACGCGATATTGTGAAAGGGCTTGCAAGCGGTTGTGACGATTATATCCCTAAACCGTACACTTTTCCGATATTGCTCGCCCGAATAGAAGCTCTTTTGCGCAGAGTGGCGCATATTCCTCACACCATTGAAAAAGGAAAGTTTGTTTTCGATATGAACGGAAACAGCGTGTCGTTTAATGGGGAAGAGTTGGCAATTCGCAAAAGGGAGTTTGATGTTCTATATTTTTTTGCACAGCATGAAAATAAAATTTTAAGCGCGGAACAGATTTACGAGCAAGTGTGGAAACAGAAAATGATAGGCGATAATAAAGCCCTTAAAAACGCAATATACGACTTGCGGGAAAGTATTAAGGGTACGGGGTACATAATCGCATCTGCATATGGAAAGGGCTATGTATTTCAACGGGAAATTTGAAAAGTCTTATTTTCTTCCTTTTTCGTTTTGCCCCCTGCGGGTCTGCTATACTGATGTTGGTGTAAGTGCTTTGGTGCATGAAGCCAGATGTTGGGAAGTTTGGGCAGGGGGGTGACGAGTATGTGGAACTGTAAAACGATTTTAGGCAACAGTGCCATAATCCTGTCTTCTTGTCATACCCAAAAACTGAATATTTTACAGGTTACTTGTGAGCAGTTGTTCTTTGCGTTTTTATGCAGAGGGCAATTGCTTTTTTGTCAACCATGTGAAACTATTACATCTATCAAATAAAATCCTAGGAGGATGAAATTATGGCAAACTCTAAAAATTTCAAACTTAACGATGTTGTAGAAACAATAAAAAGTGCTAGTAAGGCGAAACACAAAAAATGTGAAATTTACTCTCACAAACGCTTGCCAGATTCGCCAGACAAATACCATCTACAGGGTATTATTGAGTATAGGGATTATACCATTTTAAGTCATAGCGGGTATAAGCATGGAGACTCAAAGCGGGGATTCTGTATTGTCGGTGACAAAAGAGGAAGCCACAAAGAATCACAGCACAATATATCTACATGGAAATATTATCAAGACTTAGGTGCGCTTAATGAGTACAATCAAAATATTTTTAGTACACATGAACACCCTGGCTCCATGCAGAAAATTGGAGATTATGCTGTTTGTGCTTTTGAGTCCCACAAGAATAAAACCAATGGCAAGCGGAATCGTACAATAGCAATATTTGGCCTTGCAACAATGAATCTGCAAAATCTTATTCCTGAATTTTGCAAAGAGGTAATTTTGCCAAATCAATTTACTGATGGCGCAGGAGCAACGGGAATTGCGGATTTTCTTGATGCTGATGGAGTCAATCGTTACGCACTGGTAGCACAGGCTAACCATTCGGCGGATTTTTATGTTGCCAAAGGTGATGACCTTTTAGCGGCAGTTGCCAATGGTTTTGAACATAAATTTTCTCATGACTTCGGCAAAGATATGGATTATGAAAACAGCGTGATACTCTGCGATACAAATAACAAACTGTATTTCGTTGGCATGAGAAGCACTTACAATTATTCCGACTATATAGACATATATCAAATTTCTTTTGAAAAAGAGACATTGGAAACAAATAAGAGTTGGAATAATATTGATTTTAGTTGTACCGATACCAATGGTGCAGTAGCATTTGCTGCTCCACATTTTAGATGGGGTGCGACCATAGATGTTCTATCCTCCGAAAAGGTGAAGGTAATTATGTGCGAACGTGACTATTCCGACAGCGTAGGCAAGGAAAAAGAACTGTCATATCGCACCTGGGAAAACTAGGAGGAGGGCTTTTTATGAATACCAAAACTAAGCTTCAAAAAGTCTTTGCGCTGGCACTTTCGTTTGCGCTGGTTTTTGGGGCTTTGCCTGTGCAGGCATTAGCAAGCGTGACAAATGACAAATATGAAGTGGAGCAGACCGAGCGGTTTTTTACAACCTCAAGTGGTCTGCCACAGATGGAAATGCAAGTCGCAAGCCCTGCCGCTCTTGCAATTGCACCTTTTGCATATCCTAACCCTGTTACGGATTTTGCAACTCTTCAAGCTGCAATTTCTGGTGCCCCGACAAATGGCGAAATTAGAACCATAACAATTGGGAATAACATAACCATGACAGGGGATATTAGCGTCTGGCCTGGTACGAATGTTATATTAGTGTCTGGTGATGTAGACGGTGTAACATTGACTATTGGTGAAATTATTTTAAGACATTTCATCGCACACGGCACTCTTACGATGGGCGATAATATTACATTGGCGGGAAGAACCCCCGATATAGCTACACTTGCCCCATAAGTTTTAATAGTGGATACTATCAGCATGGAAACTATAAAATATGGCAAACCAAGTGAAGATTTTGCAGAAATAAAGTTTGGGGACAAACGCTTAACAAAACGACT
>Ga0123355_10012788_pt1 | contig 13021 bp, 11 predicted proteins | sample TergutEmb28metaG_3_FD_89872 | JGI IMG/M metagenome (GOLD analysis project Ga0123355, IMG submission 89872) | Embiratermes neotenicus P1 segment gut microbial communities from Petit-Saut dam, French Guiana - Emb289 P1 | ecosystem: Host-associated > Arthropoda: Insects > Digestive system > Gut ... | reverse complement strand
TATAGCGAACGCCTTTGAGAACCGTGAAGGCGAGTCGGGAAATCGCGGGCTTCTGCGCGTTTTCCGACGAAACCTGAACGGATTTCTCAAGTGCGTTCGCTACAAAAGTGCGAGTGGTTGGGGATGAAACAAGAGCGTTTTTGTCTTGTTTCACTATAAAAACATATTCGGGGAGGATAATTATGAACAATTCCGGTGGCAGCAAAATGAAGCTCTTAACAAAAATTTGGATTTATTTTGCCGTAATAGCTGTGGTTGCGGTTATCTTGTTCTACTTCATAACCAATGCCGTGGTTCGCGGCGAGCTGTACGAGGGTTATCTCGATACGCTTCGCACAAATAACGAAGCTCATGCCGCGAGAATAGAGGAGTATTTCGTCGGTGCCGGTATGCTCATAGATGCCATGACGGCAACGTGGCAAAATGTCGGAGTCGATTATGACCTCATTCATGCTACGCACCGCGAACTTATCGGCATTGTTCCCGAAATGGCAAATATTTATTTGGGCTTCGCCGACGGCAGCCTTAACGGCGCGTACTACGTTGTGGGCGGTCTTACCGACCCTCACGACCCCGAAACGCATTTCGGCCCGGCGTGGATTATGGCGGAACGTCCGTGGTTCAGAGGCGCGAACTTAAATCGCGGCCAATTTTACACAACCGACCCGTTCATGTGCGGCGTCGAATTTGTTTTGATTACAACAACCGCAAAATATTTTACGGACATCGGCGGGCGCGAAGGTGCGTTGGCGTATAACATGTATCTTTCCGTTTTATTTGAGCTGCTCGAAGCAGGCGAAATTCTCGGCGGCGGATATATGTTTGCGGTCGGCTCGGACGGGCAAATTTTTACGCACCCCAACGCCGATTTTGTTCCCGTGCTTGAAAACGGCGTGAGTCGTTTTACGTACCTGAATCAAATTCCGGAGTTGCAACCGTTGGACGCGGCAATTTCCGCAGGTCGGGATATTATCCGGATGCGCGACCTTAACGGCACAGACACTTATTTCATTCCCCTGCATATGGACAGCACGGGCTGGACGCTTGTAACGGCTGTTCCCGCCGCCGCAGTTACCGCGCCGATTACCTCCGTTGTAAGCACGATTTTAATATCGGGAAGTATTTTTATCGCGCTTATTATGGTGAGCGTAATTGTGTACATTATTGTTCTTGTTAAAAAAGGCGTCAGCGAGCGTGTGCTTTCGTTCCGTGCCGCGTCGTCGGCAATCGCGTCGGGAAAAACCGTGCATAACACAAATAAAAGAATTGACAACTCCTTCGGTCTGGACGAAATCGACAAAGAGCTTAATCGCAATTTGGACGTTATCGAAAAGTTAATTCGCGATATTTCCGTTATGTACAAAGAATATATGGAACTCGGAAACATACACTACGCCATCGACAGCACAAAATACCTGGACGCATACAAAGAAATCGTGGAGCTGTTAAATAAACTGCTTTCGCGAAATACCGACGACATTTTAAGCATGGCAGATACCGTGAATAAAATCGGTGACGGTGATTTTAATGTGGCGTTAGATGAAAAAAACTGGCCCGGCGATTGGGTAGTTTTGCCGCAAACCCTTAATAATGTAACAGCCAACCTGAAAAATATCAGCGGCGAAATTACCGGCATGATAGAAGCCACCGCCGAAAAAGGCGATTTAACCTTCCGCACACATGCCGACAGGTACAAAGGCGATTGGCAAAAAATTATGCTCGGGCTTAACCATATTGCAAAATCCGTAGACGTGCCGCTTCAGGTAACTTTAGCCACTATGAACGAGATGAAAGCGGGCAATTTCGATTTAGAAAATGTAAACGAAAAACTCGCGGCAATGGGCTTTGATACAAACCCCGCGCATTACAAGGGCGTGTTTAACACCATTCTCGCGTCTGCGGACGAAACCCTTGCGGACGTTGCTTCGTATGTTCAGGAAATTTCGGCAAATTTACGGGAAATTTCAAACGGCAACTTAACCGTGGGCATCACGCGCGACTATTCGGGAACTTTTGCGGTAATCAAAGATTCGCTTAATCGCATTATCGCAACGCTTAACAAAACCATGACGAAAATTTCCGAAACAAGCGACCAAGTTCTTACGGGTGCGAATCAAATTTCAACAACGGCAATGGATTTGGCAACCGGAGCAAGTCAACAGGCAGGCTCTGTTCAGGAGCTTAACGAAAGCATCGAAATGATAAGCCGGCAAACCGAACAAAACGCCGACAGCACCCGAAACGCAAATGCATTATCAAGCCTGTCAACCCAAAATGCCAACGAAGGCAACAATGCAATGAATCAATTACTTGAAGCCATGAACCGCATTAAAGCAGCAAGCAACGACATCTCAAAAGTAATAAAAGTTATACAGGACATCGCATTTCAAACAAATCTTTTGGCGTTAAATGCCGCTGTTGAAGCGGCGCGCGCCGGAGACGCGGGCAAAGGCTTTGCAGTAGTGGCCGAGGAAGTAAGAAGCCTTGCCGCAAGAAGCCGGGAAGCCGCAACGGAAACCGCAGGGTTGATTGAAAACTCAATAACCGGAGTTGACGCAGGTGCTTCCGTAGCAGACGCAACAGCCGCGTCGTTAAATGCCATTCTCGATAACGTCGAAAAAGTTTCGGATGTCATCAACCACATTTCGGAAGCCTCCAAAGAGCAATCGGAGGCCGTACGTCGAATAAGCACGGGCATAGGGCAAATATCTGCCGTAGTGCAATCGAACTCCGCCGTAAGCGAAGAAACCGCCGCCGCTTCGCAAGAACTTAACAGCCAAGCGGAAACTTTGAGACAATTGGTGTCATTCTTTAAGCTGTAGCCGTTTTGAGCCGAAAAAAGATTGCGGGGACTCCGTCCCCGCCCCCCTGCAAGGGGACAAAGTCCCCTTGACCCCGTTAAAAATCGCGCTTTCGCGCGATTTTGGGGTTTTGCCCGGGCGTTGGCTTGATTCCGGCGGTTCGCTGTTTCAAAAGACGTTCGCGCTATATTTTAACGCCTGTATAAAATTTTGCTGCCGGAAAACAATAATTTTGGTGATTATTGTGAGAACGGTTATTGTTTTTTTTGCGGCGATATTTTTGGCTGTTTCATTCGGAAACAGCCTTATTTTTGCCGATGTGCGGGGGCAAACTCCGCTTTACAATGCGGAACAATTTGCCCGAATGCATCCGGACGGAAATTACGTTCTTGCGGCGGATATTTTTTGGGACCGAACGCCGATTGAAACTTTTCGCGGAACGCTTGACGGCGCGGGGTTTGAAATTCGCGGCACGGCGAACGCGCTCGGGACGCCCTCGCAGAGCATAGCAATTCCGTTTGACATAAGTAATTTTCGCACTGAAAACGCACTGTTGCCTGCGATTTCCGACGCGAAAATTACAAGTCAAACAAGGAATTGCTCTATCGGCGGAATTTTCAAAACGCTTGACGGCGCGGAAATTCGCAATTTAAAAATAGCCGACATGCGTGTGTGCGGCGATTTCGGCGGGATTCTCGCGGGTGAAATTCGCGGCGGAATAATCGAAGACGTGACAATTTTCGGCGGTGAAATCCGGTTGAAGACGCCGGAGAGTGTTGAAAAATTACGCCCTCCGCTGAAATTTTCGAGCGCGGTCGGAGGGCTTACGGGCGCAGCGCGAGATGTACAAATACGTGATATTCTCGTGCATAACGTACGCATCGTGCATCGGGAACACGAAACGGCGCACCCGCCCGAAATTGCCGATGCCCTCCCCTCCCCTGAAGAGTCCGAAAACATCCGTTTCGCCGTTGGCGGATTGGCGGGAATTTTGCAAAACTGCAACGTTGAGCGCACGTATGTTTTAAATGCGGAAATTATGCTCGCCAAAAACGGACAAAAAGGCGGCAACGCCGTTTTCGGCAACGCAAATGACGTTTCGGCGGGCGGATTTGTTGGCATTGTTTCGGGCAATTCGACATTTGAAGATTGCGTTGCTGTCGCCGACGTTTACGCAAGCGGGGTTTCCGGCGGATTTGCGGGAATCGCGACAGGCAGTTGCACGAGCATCGCCAGAGATACCGACCTTGCGGAAAAGCAGCGTCGCAATATCGGCGCGGAATTTACACGCTGTCGCTCGCGCGGAACAGTTCGCGGCGAAACGGCGGGCGGATTTATCGGGCGGCTGTCGGGGCGCAGTCGCGTCGCGCATTCTCACGCGATTGCAGAAGTTACCGCCAACAATGCAGGCGGATTTGCGGGCGAAATTACAAATTCATCGCGCATAGAATTTTCATCGGCCGGCTCGGAAGTTTTCGGCGAGCAGAATGCGGGCGGCTTCGTTGCGAAAATATCCGACGTCGGCGCGCCGAACACAATTACAAACAGCCTTGCATTAGGGCGTGCGGTTGCAGGCGGCAACGCGCGTCGTTTTGCCGCGCTTCAAGACCACGACGGCGTAAATAATTGCTACGCGGCGTTGGGAATGGTGCTTATTCGCGACGGTCAGCTTGCGCATGTAATTCCGAATCCGTATTCGGCAGACGGCGGCGATATTTCGCGTTCGAAAATTGACTCCCTGCAATAAAAAAGCGACCGCTTCTCTCGAAAATGTCGAGAAATCCGGTCGCTTTGCGATGTATAGTGAATCAATTTGATTTGCGTACCGTCGGCGTTAAGTGCATTGTGGTGAGCGACCGGTTGTTTTCGGGTGTTTTTCCCGAAAACGACAACGAGCGAACCGCTTACAATGCATAGCCGCCGGGACGCTTCTTAATTTGATTCACTATATAACGAATGCACACTATTCCCTATACCCGATAAACAGCCCCAAATCAAACCACATTGCGGTTGAATCCTCCGCGCTGTCGCCGACGATTACGGTTAAAATGTTTTCGCCGGGACGCAAGGCGGATAACAAATTTGTGCGGCTTGCCGCGTCGTGCGCAATAATGTTTTCGTTGCCTTCAAGCATGTATCCGGTGCTTCTGCCGCCGAAATCGGAGTTGATGTTAAATGTACGAGTGCGGGCGTTTGAATGCGCTCCGATGTGTCGGTCAAAGCCGGTGGTTTCGGCGAGAAGGTCGCCGTGTGCCAAGCCGAAGGGCGCGCCGATTCTTACGTTGCTGCCGATGCGGTGCGTGTTGTAGCGATAAACTTCTGCGCCGTTTATGAACATCAGCATACTGTCGTCGATGATATGAACGCCGCTTACGTCGGTGACTTTTGCCGGGTCGAAGTCGGCCGGCAAATAAAATACCGTCGAGAAGTAGTGGAAGGGAACGTTGGGTGCGTCAGGAAATGCAAGCCCTGCGGCGGTGTGCTGATGGTTTGTAGCCGGAGTGTTTCCGATGACGCTGTACCCGACCGCTTTAATTTGCAATCCGGGGGGCGGCACTGTGGGGGGAAGTTCGGTTTCGAGCATAGGAACGCCATGGTATCCGCCGCGAAGTTCTCCGAAACCGGTAAACGAACGCACGGTCGCCCAATTTTCAAAAACATCGCGATTAAACGCGCCGGAAAGAATCTCGCGTTGCCATATGACGGTTTGCGCGTCGAACGGTACGCCGATAGTAAAGGGCTGATGCGCGTAATGATAGGTCGTTCGTCCGAGTTCCGCCACTGCAAACCCGCCGTTTTCAAATTCAAGCGGAGCGTTGCCGAGGCGAAGCGTTACGGATGCGGTGTGTCCGTTGGCGTTCAGGTTTCCGTGCCGCCAAAGCATTATATTTTCGGGTGTGCCTTGGAAATTTATGATTCTGCCGACGTGGGGGTTAATGTCGTCGGGGAAAATTTCGTGAGGGCGGTCGTCGTCGGCAACGGGGCGCGGGAGCGGATACGTTTGATACCGCAATCCCGACGCAACATTATTTCTTGTAAGCAATCTGCCGGTAAGTTCAAAAACGCCGTCGGCATTTCCGCTTGCGATTGCCGCTTCAACTTCGGATAAATTCCATTCGACGTCAACCCAAATCGGGCGAACGAAGGTCGAGTATACATTGGGAACATCGCGCAATGCGCGTGCGCCGAGAATGCCGAAAGCGTCTTCGGTGCGCTGGTCGTTGCTTGCGTCGAGGCGAACCTGCACTTGTGTCGGCAGACCGAGGGCTGCGACAAGATTCTCCGTGCCGTCGGGAATCCGACTTGTAACCGCAGGAAGAATTTCAACGCCCGTAATATCGACGGGGCGGGATGAACCTGCGGGTTCGTGGGTTGTGGAGCAAATTTGACGAAGCCTCCACGGGTCTGCGGCGAGTGCGTTTGTTAATTCGCCCGCACGAACAAGAGTGTACGTATCAACCAATGCCACAGAAACTCCGTCGTCGTTTACTTGGTAGGTGTGAACAGCAAATGAATACGGTGTTACATCCACGACCGAAAAATTTCGGCGGAAGTTTTGATTGTAGGCTGAAATATAATTTCGTCCGCCCATATTGCGAACGTTTCTGTAACCGCTTCCGCTCATGGAGTTAAATGCGATGTACACGATTCCTGTTGCGTCATAAATTACGCTTGAGGGCGTTGTGCTTCTTGAAATATTGTTCGTGCCGGGTTGAACCCAATTTTGCATCAGAACGGGTTGATTTTGGTACATTTGATGCGTGCGCGAAAAAACGTGGCAGTGTCCGTTCAGCACAACGTCAACGCCGAGGCGTTCGAGTTCGGGAATCCATTGCGTGATAATCGGAATTTTTTCGCCCATGTTGCTTGCGCGGAAAACGGAATACGGCGGATGATGAAACGCCGCAACAATCCATTCGACGTCGTTTTCGTATGCGGAAACAACGCTGTTCAGCCATTCCAAACGACCGCCTTGCCAAACGCGACTGTTGCTGTCCAAAACGAGCATAAGCATGTTGCCGTAAATAATGTAGTAGTCGAACTGCCACGGCGAAACGCCCGCGTCGCGCAAGGCGACCGCACTTTCGCGGGTAATGCCGTGATTTGTTGTAGCGGGGGTTACGCCGTCGATTGCGCCGTGGGGGCGAATGCGGGAAAGCCCGGCGGTGTTCGGGTTTGCGGAAACAAATTCCGCGAGGGGTGCGGACGCACTGCTCATCACTACCGAACCGCTGTTGCGCCACGGCAAATTAAAATGCTGATGAAAGAGCTGCCCGTTTGTTGTTGTTTCGTGGTTGCCGATTACGGGAAGAATCGGCAAGCTGTGAAATTCGCTCGGCGCGATAAGAATATCGTACATAAATTGCGAGCGACGCATTTTGTTATCGTTGGTGTCAACGAGGTCGCCCACCGGCATGAAGAACCCCGGGCGATGTTCGCCGCCGAAACGGCGATTCGTGTAGCGCACCATTTCCGCGACCGCGTTTGTCCAACCGTAATAATCATCGACATGGCTTTTTTGCCCGACGCCGGCTGTTGCGGCTGTGTTCGAAAAAAATATTCCGATTTGCGGGTCGCCGCCGGCGGTGAAGGTGAATCCGCCGTTAGTATCCGGACCGGTGAAGAACGGCTTGCGTACGGATGTAAACGCGCCCGCTCCGCGTTGTCCGGCAGGAATGCGTCCGGAAATTTGATACCAATAATCCGTCGCGGGGCTGAGGCCGGTTACGATTACTTGGTGGATGTAATAAATTCCGGCGGATTCGGGCGTGAACCACTGATAATCGTGAGTCATGCCTACGGCGTTCGCGCCGCCCAAGCCGGTTTGACGGGTTTGTAAGCCGTCTGCCCATGTATCGGTGTCGTAAGCCGTAAAAAGGTTCGCGCCTACTGCAACCGTTCCGCTTCCGAGGGGGCGCGAGTCGATTACGAAGTTTGCGCCGGGGGTAAGAGCCACCGGTGAATTTCCGCCGGCGTCGGTGAAGAGGGCGAAGTCGGCGGTTGCCGAACGCGAATGCCATGTCCAACGCATTTCATCGACGGTTGTACCCGGTGTCATGTTCAGGTTTCTGTAATTCGCAGACGCCATGTTTAACGAATTTTGATACGGGCCGGATAATCCGGCGGGTGCGGCTGATGCAACGCGAACAGATTCTGCCGAATTGCCTGCTTCGGGTTGCGGCTGTACCGCGAAGGCGGCGATGCCGGAGGCCATAACTGCTGCTGTAAGTATGGCGGCAGTTTTTTTGAGGTGCTTCATTTTCTCCATTTTTTTTGATTCCTTCCTCGTGATGAGTTTTTTATTTTGAACGGGAGGCACACGGCGGCTTCGGGAGAATGCATCGCCGTGTATCCCGCCTGTTACGCACTTTTCGAGCTGTAAACATATGAACCCAGCAAAGCCGTAGCGGGCGCGGCAAGAATCATTCCTGCCGATGCCGAAACCGCTCGTAAAACCTCGACTGCAATGTCGATGCGGTTAATCAGCATGGTGTAGTTAAAATCAATCGCACGAAACATAATCAGCGTTACGAAAAAAGTTCCGGTAAACGCCAAAATAAGCGTATTTGCCGAAGAGCCGACGCAATCTCGCGCCATTGCCATGCTTGATTTCCAAAGCGGCTTGAAGGCGACGTTGCCTTTTGCAAGTTCTGCCGTAGCGGACGCCACCGAAACCGACGTATCCGTAACCGCCCCCAACGACGCAATTAAAATTCCGCTGAAAAGCAGTTGTGACAGATTTGAAACTTCCGTGAACCCGAGGCTCATAAGCTGATTCATTTCCGGCAGATTAAATCCCGTAATTCGAAGAGCGCGGGCAATTGCGAAATAAAACAGGCAGTAAAATGCGATTCCGACAAAAGTTCCGGCGATGCTCACCCACGTTTTTTTCTCGAAGCCCATAATCGAAACCATCGAAACCGCCGTCACCAAAACGGCAACAAGAATTGTCAAAAATGCGGGCGAACCTCCGCGCACAATAGCGGGAATAAGTAAAAACAGCAGCGTCACAAAGGTGAAAACCAATCCGTAGACGGAACTCAGCCCCGCCTTTCCGCCCACCGCAATAATCAACAGGAGAAACAACGCCGCGATTACATAAATTGATGTTTCGCGGGCGTAGCTGTGAACGCTTGCGGTGTAGTTTCCGTCGCCGCGGTCGTCGAAATGCACGATGATGCGTTGCCCGACTTGCGGATTAACCGGCGCGTCGATGAAAAAGATATTACGCGCTTCGATAATTCGCCCGCGATGCTCGCCGTTAAGCAGCTCCACCGACAAAACCTGCATTCCGCCGAATCCGTCGCTTGCCTCCGGCAAAGCAACCACACGCCCGCGCGGAAATTCTGTGCCGCGAAGCGGGTTTCGCCCCAAGTTTATGTCGGTTGTAATGCCGAACCATATCATTGCAATCATCGCCGTCATCGTAACTGCGTAAAAAATTAGCCGCATAAGGTTTTTCACAGAATTATCCTCCCCCCGCATGTTCCTGTATCGGTTTGCGCACGTTTCGTTAAACCGCAATGAAGGGATTATAAAATGCGTATGTAACGTTTAAACCAATGCGATGTAACTTCCGGGTAAAACCCGAATTGCAACAAAAAAATCGCGCAAATGCGCGATTTTATGTTTTTGCCTCGCTTTTTCAAAAAGCAGGCGGGGTTCGGGGCGAAGCCACGAAAATATATTCCCGAATCAATAATCCCCCATGCTTGCGAGTACATTTTTAAGCCGCTCGCAAAGGGTTTCAACAACTACATATGCCGCGTCGGAACTTTTTTTCATAAACTCCGTCACGGTATTTCTGTGTATTTCCACCACTTTTACGCTGCCGACGGCAACAACGGATGCAGTACGCGGCTCTTGTAAAAACAGAGCCATTTCGCCGAATAAATCGCCGGGTTTTAAAATGGCGAGTTCGCGCTCGTTTAATGCGCCGCAGCTTTTTGCAACTCTTACAGAGCCTTCGAGAACAAAGTACATGGTGTCGGCGGCGTCGCCTTCTTTAATGATAATGTCGCCGGCGTTCAATCAAGACAGTTGTTTCCTTTGCGGCTTCGGCACTTCTTGCGGCTAAAGAACGAACCTCCTCCGCTACTACAGAAAATCCGCGACCCATCTCGCCGGCTTTTGCGGCTTCAACCGCCGCATTTAAAGCCAAAAGATTTGTTTGGAAAGCGATGCCTTCAATTGTTTTAATAATTTGCGATATTTTGCCGGACGATTGTGAAATTCGTTTCATCGCGTCAAGCATACTTTGCATTTGAGCGTTACCCGCTTCGGCGTTAGCTTTTGATGTTACAGCTAAACCGGTTGCTTTTTCAGCGTTGGCGGAATTATCCTTCGCTTGCATTAGTTAAATCGCCGCCGGCTGTTTGCGCCAATATTTTTTCCGGTTCCGCGATATAGGAATTTATTTCATCCATGGTGGCTTCGGCCGCGTCCATAATCTCCCTGAATACACCTTTGTAGCTTTCAACATCGGCACTGAGACCCGTTGCGATAAGTTGTTTGTCGAGTTAGGCTAATTCAAAAGTACCCGCCTTCATGGCATCAAGGGAAATTTTGATAACTTTGAGGGGTATGTCCGTACCTTCGGCCACGTTATTAAGCCCCGTCATTATTTCGCGCCAATCGCCCTTGTACTTTTCAGTGTCGATTCTGAAACTCAGGTCGCCCTTGACGGTTACCGCCTCAATCATGTTGCCGACGCAGGTGTTTACGCTTTTTAAATTTGCAACAAGTGCATGAAGGGCAATCGGTTGCGCTTCCCGGTCGCCGTCCATCCCCTCGGTATGAATGTTTACATCAAAGTTACCGACGCTTATTTGGTTAAGTACATCAATCGCGTTCATAATGGTATAGGTTACTTCTTCATAGGTGGCGTTCATTTTGTTGATTAAGTCCTTGAACGAGTTTTGATATTTGCCGGCATCTATTTGATATTTGCTGTCGCCCTGCACCATGTAGATGTCGGTGGCAGTGTTCAGGTCATCCACGATGGATTTTATAATATCCCTGAGCAAGGCAACATCTTGGGTCAATACCCCGATTTCATCCCGCGAAACATTTGCCCGAGTGTTGATATTTAAATTGCCCTTTGCAAGTTGCGCTACGTTGTATGAAAGATTTTTGACCGGAGTAATAATCATTTTGCGATTCAAAAAATTGCTTACAAGCAGCATAAGCAACGCAACGATTACGGCGGCAATAATTGCAAATACCGTCATGGACAATTCGGCGGCTCTGACCGCAGAAAGATTTCTGCCCATAAACAAAACGCCGACAATAAGACCGTCGGCCGTTTTAATCGGCTCGTAATAAGCAAGGAACGACTGCCCGAGAATCGTTTTATTCATAACAACAAATTCGCTGTGAGCAATTGCCCGATAACCGGGCAGGTTTTCAATTTGCGAACCCACCGCAAAAGAGCCGTCGATAGTGGTTGCAACACTTGTGTCGTGCAGAAAAACTGTAATTTCGGCACCGGTTCTGTTGCTTAACAAGTCAACAAAGATTTGTTTGCACGCTTGTTGCAACAGCGGCACTGTTTGCAAGCTGTGTTGCGATTGCAAGCGAATCTTCTTCAATTTGCCTCATTGCCGAATGCGTCGGATAGATGGCTAATTCCAAATGCTGTCGGCTTAACTGCCGGCTGATTTGGCGCGAGCCGTTTATCATAAGGGCTATAAACGATGCAGACATTAAAATGATGGTGGCAAGAGAAATAAAAAGCAATTTTGCTCCCACTGTACGAAAATTCATAACGTGTCCCCCTAATTAACGTATCTTGCCGCAACCGAAAGCAAATTTGCCCCTCCCGGCATTTGGGCAAATTCGTCATAAACACCTTGCATCGCGGCTCTGAAGCCTTGCATTGCTGCGGTACTCAAGTAATTAACGGCAATGTCTGTTGTGTGCAAGTATTCCAATTGTTCATCAAAGGCTTCTGAAATTTGCGCCCATTGCAGGGCATGGATTTCGATAAAAGTGTCGCGCAAAATTTGACGTAAATCATGCGGCAAGCGATTGTACGTATACGATGAAATAATGGCGGGATACACGGTGAAGCTGTGATTACTTATTGTAAGATAGTTTTGCACATCATAAAGCTCTGCTGAAATGATGGTAGAGAGGGGATTTTCCTGTCCGTCTGCCAAGCCCGCTTCAAAAGCACCGCGCAGTTCGCCCCACGGAATAGAAATTCCTCCGGCGTTTATTGCTTGAAATTGGGCAACAAGAAAATGGCTTTGGCTTACCCTCATTTGTAATCCGTCCATATCGGAAACCGAATGAACGGGGCGAACATTATTTGTTAACTGTCTGAACCCTGCCGTTTGAAAACCAAGGCTTATAATTCCGCGCTCTGCCAAATGATTGGACATATGCCTGCCGAGTTCGCCCTGCAAGGCATCCCACGCTTACTCCGCATTAAAGAAAAGATAAGGCATATCAAACAGTGCCAACTCGGGGACTATATGGGACATATTTGGCGAAAGTATCGCTGTCATGTCAACCGTGCCGTCCAAAATTTGCTCCATTACCTGAGCATCACTGCCCAACTCCCCTCCGCTGAAAACGTTAATAACAAGCCGTCCGTCCGAGCGTTCTTCAACCGGTTCCGCAAACACTTCAATCATGTACCCTCGCGGATGCACAGGGCCCACGTTATGAGCAAAGGAAAGGGTGAAAACTTCACCGGCATGAGCAGCAACATCGCCGCCGTGTGCAGGTTGTTGTTGTGCCGGAAGTGCAACAACCGGCGGTGTCGGACGAGGCGGGGGCGGCGGTATTTGACCTACTGTAATGTCGCCGGCGGCACACCCGGAAAGCATAACAACGCACAGAATAAAAGTTCCTAAAAATTTTTTCATTTACATAATCCTCCTCAAATTTAATTTTAACATTTTGCCGTGCTGCAAGGGCGCAGTAAGCGAAGCACACGCGCCGAAACGAAAATTACAGTTTCAGGACAGGCTTTCTGTCGGCTTGAAAAGATAAAACGGTTGTCCTCTGCATCCGTAATGCAAAAAACAACCGTTCATATGGGAGTTGCAGTATTCGTTTTCAGCAGACGACAAGCAAGCATACCGGTCGGATGCGTTCGTTCGTTCGTTCGTTCGTTCGTTCGTTCGTTCGTTCGTTCGTTCGTTCGTTCGTTCGTTCGTTCGTTCGTTCGTTCGTTCGTTCGTTCGTTCGTTCGTTCGTTCGTTCGTTCG
>Ga0123355_10012786_pt1 | contig 13021 bp, 16 predicted proteins | sample TergutEmb28metaG_3_FD_89872 | JGI IMG/M metagenome (GOLD analysis project Ga0123355, IMG submission 89872) | Embiratermes neotenicus P1 segment gut microbial communities from Petit-Saut dam, French Guiana - Emb289 P1 | ecosystem: Host-associated > Arthropoda: Insects > Digestive system > Gut ... | reverse complement strand
GAGGAACATTCCAAATGTTTAGAGATCATTATGAAGAAGTACCTAAATCAATCGCTGAAGAAATCATTAAGAAAAACAGCGTTAACTAAAGGGAGAATGAAAGATTGTGGAAATATTTAAACCGGGTTCAAAAGTAAGTTTTGGATTAAATGATGACGCTAATAAACTGAGTTATTTAATTGAAATCGAAACTAAAATGGATGGGGACGAATTATTGACAACTGCGACAATCATGTCAGGATATCTTGATGGGAACCGCTTTGTAGCACAATTTAGGCTTCAAGAATTACCTTTTGATTTAACTTTAATTAAAGAAGAACTGCTTGATAAAGAAGCTTTACCGTCATTTATAACAAAAGTAAGTGAACGAATAGCTGTTTATATTGCAAACTCAAACAACAAAAAAATAGAACTGATATAATAAATAAGACTTGAACTTTAGTTCAAGATTAGATAAAATATTGCTTGTATAGAAATTTAGGAGGAAAGAAATATGGCAAGAGAAAAATTTGATCGTAGTAAACCTCACGTTAATATTGGAACAATTGGTCACGTAGACCATGGTAAAACAACTTTAACTGCGGCTCTTACTAAAGAATTTGGTGAATTTATGGCTTATGATAAGATCGATAAAGCACCAGAAGAAAAAGAAAGAGGTATTACAATTAATACTTCACACGTTGAGTATGAGACTGAAAAACGTCACTATGCTCACGTAGACTGCCCAGGACATGCCGATTATGTAAAAAACATGATTACAGGTGCTGCGCAAATGGATGGAGCTATCCTAGTTGTTAGTGCAGCTGATGGTCCAATGCCACAAACAAGAGAACATATCTTACTTGCTCGTCAAGTTGGTGTACCAAAAATCGTTGTTTTCATGAACAAATGCGATATGGTAGATGATCCAGAATTACTAGAATTAGTAGAAATGGAAATCAGAGAGTTATTAGGCGAATACAAATTCGATGCTGATTGCCCAATCATTAAAGGTTCGGCTCTTAAAGCACTTGAAGGTGACGCTGAATATGCTGAAAGAATTAAAGAATTAATGGCAGCTGTTGATGAGTACATTGAAGATCCAGTTAGAGATACTGACAAACCATTCTTAATGAGTATTGAAGATGTATTTACTATTTCTGGTCGTGGGACTGTTGCTACAGGACGTGTTGAACGTGGTAAATTAAACTTAAACGATGAAGTTGAAATCGTTGGGTTAAGAGATACTAAAAAAACTGTTGTAACTGGTATTGAAATGTTCAGAAAATCATTAGATTATGCTGAAGCAGGAGATAACGCGGGTGTATTATTACGTGGTATTAACCGTGATGATATTGAACGTGGACAAGTTTTATCTGCTCCAGGAACAGTTAAACCTTATAAAAAATTCAAAGCTACAGTTTATGTATTGTCTAAAGAAGAAGGCGGACGTCATACTCCATTCTTCTCAAACTATCGTCCACAGTTCTATTTCAGAACTACAGACGTAACTGGTATCGTTGAACTTCCAGCGGGAGTTGAAATGGTTATGCCAGGAGATAACATTGACTTTACTGTTGAATTAATTAGTAGCATTGCTCTAGAACAAGGTACTCAATTCTCAATCCGTGAGGGTGGACGTACTGTTGGTGCAGGAACAGTTACTGAAATTATTGAATAATAATTAATAAAAACTCACTAATCAGTGAGTTTTTTTATGTTATAATTTATCATAGGAGAATATTATATGAAAGAAAAAGTGTACGAATATTTAAATCAATTAAAAATAGAATTTGAAATTCATAATCATCCACCTCTGTATACTTGTGCAGATAGTGATAAATATGGATTAGTTTTTGATGCTATTATAGCAAAAAACTTATTTGTTAAAAATAAAACCAAATCAAAATATTACTTAATTTCAATGCCCGATGATAAACAAGTAAAATTAACTGACTTAGCCAAACAATTAAATGAGCAAAAATTAAGTTTTGCTAGTGAAGAAGATTTATTTTCTAGATTAAAAGTTAAAACAGGAGCCGTTTCCATTCTAAATGTCATTGGTGCTGAACTTTCAGACGTTATTTGCATTATTGATAAAGCCTTAATTAATAATAAAGTTGGGTTTCACCCAAATGATAATACAGCAACGATTTTATTTAAAGCATCAGATTTAGAAAGCATTTTAGAAAAACAAAAAGTAAAATATTATTTTCTTGATATGTAAGTTTACTAGTTAAATAAAAAATAGTATGATGATAATAGGAGACTATCTATGAAAAAAGCAAAAATTATTAATACAGTTAATTATAAAAACCTAATGATAAGATTAGTTGTCTTTTTTATAGCATGTTTTATAGCTGCTTTGAATTTTAATTTATTTTTAGCTCCTAATAATATTGTTTTTGGTGGAATTAGTGGTTTAGCGATTGTTGCTCAAGATATCTTCAATGTTAGTATTCCTGTTTTTTTAAACGTTAGTTTAGTTGTTTTATTTTTTGTTAGTTTAGCGCTCTTAAGCTTTAAAACAACCATGTTAACTCTATTTGGATTTGCAACTTGGAATGCAATGGTCATGCTAACAATGCCAATTGCAGCTAATTTAAATGCCGAATTTACTTCAATGTTTATTATGTTATTATTTATTGCAATAGTAAATGGAATTTGTTTTGGCTTAATTTACCGTAGTGGCTTTAATACTGGCGGGGCAGATGTTATTTTACTAATAATGAATAAATATTTAAAAATACCTATGGGATTAGCCGGAATCTGGCTTAATATTTTCATTATTGGTTTTGGCTTAATGGTTTTTGGCCCAACAAAAACGATTTTTGCAATCTTTATCTTAATCCTTGGGAATCAAGTTATTGATCGAGTAACTTTAGGAATCAAAGATTCAAAAATGTGTTTTATTAAATCCGCTAATAATGATCAAATTGAAGAATATCTAATCAACTCAGGGCGCATGGGGGTTACACGAATCTCAAATAAGGGTGGTTTTGATTATTTAAAAGAAGAAATGCTATTAATAATAATGTCAGCTGAAGATTATTATGGCTTCAAACATATCGTTAAAGAAATTGATGAAGAAGCCTTTATTATGACCACTGATTGTTATGCTGTAACAGGTGGTTTCAAAAAACAAATCATCCCATTTTAATTGTTTTCATGCTATAATTAGAAAGTGAGGATGATATCCGATGGAACAAATAGAGCTTTTAGAAGATATTGAAATCTTTGATTTAAATATAAATCAGCCATCTGATAATAACGATAATAAACTAAGTATTATCGATTTATATGGTGAAGATTTATCAGCTAGAGAATTTATCACCAATCCAGCCATCGGCCGTGATGATGAAATTAACCAAATGATTCTAGCCCTTATTACACCAGAAAAAGGTGCTTTAATGGTCGGTAAACCAGGGATTGGTAAAACCGCGATTGTTGAAGGACTAGGATACCGTATTCAACATAATGATGTCCCAGATGCTTTAAAAGGATGGCGTGTAATCAAAATTAATATTACCAGTTTACTAGGATCAACATCAGAAGGTGGTAATACGGAAATCAGGCTAGAGCTATTAATCCAAGAATTAAAAAATTCTGAAAAAACAATCCTCTTTATTGATGAGGTTCATCTCTTAGTTAACAAAGCAACTACAAACAATAATATTGACTTTGCTAATATGTTAAAACCAGCACTAGACCGCGGAACAATTAAAATGATTGGAGCAACAACAACTGAAGAATATGAAACTTATATTCTTCGAGATCGAGCTTTTTTAAGAAGATTTCAAAAAATCGAAGTTTTAGAATCCACACCAGAAATAGTTGTTAAAATCTTAATGGGAACTTATCCTAAGTTTGAAAAAAAACTTGGTGTGATTTTTCCCTATACTGATTTTCAAAAAGAAACGATTTTTAACTTCCTAGTTGAAATGACAAGTGAATACAAAAGAGTCTACGAAATAGCTAGTAGATATCCTGATATTACATTAACCATTATGGGAAATGCATTTAGTTATGCCGTTTTTGAAAATTCACCTGAAGTTAGAATTAAGCATATTTATAAAGCAATTGTTAATGCCAGAAACATTTATCCTGATGCTAAAGCTAAAGAAGTTGCTAAATTTAAAGAGCAATTTAAAGAACTACTTGAAGAAGAAAAAGTGGATTTAAATGATATTTAAGAAAGCAAAAATTACAGAAATAAATAAAGGAAATATCTTAGGTGTATAATCCTTTTTTTAAGGAGGAAATAAAAAATGAACGAATTAATTATTAATGAACTACAATCAGAACTTAATATTAGAGCTAAACAAATCGAAGCAGTTTTAACTCTTTTAGCAGAAGGTGCAACAATTCCCTTTATTGCTAGATATCGAAAAGAAGCAACTGGAGCTTTAGATGAAGATCAAATTTTAAAGATTTCTGAAAAATATCAGTATTACTCTAATTTAATGGCAAGAAAAGAAGCCGTTATTAATTTAATTGATGAAAAAGGCTTGTTAACTGAAGAATTAAAAAATCAAATCTTAGCATGCCAAAAATTAGTTGATGTTGAAGATATTTATTTACCATTTAAAGAAAAGAAAAAAACTAAAGCTAGTGAAGCAATTAAGATGGGGCTTGAACCATTAGCTAAAGTAATCATGTCATTTCCGACTAATGGAGATTGGGCTAATATATGGAAGACAGCTCCTGTAACAGAAGCAGAAGCTAAAGAACATACAAGATATATTATAGCTGAATGGATTAGTGATAATGCCTATTATCGTAAAATGGTTAGAAACTACCTATATAATAATGCTAGTATTATCTCAACCAAGAAAAAAAATGCAGTAGATGAACTTAAAGTATATGAAATGTATTATGAATTTTCTGAAAGAGTGAGATACGCTAAACATTATCGTACTCTAGCAATTAACCGTGGAGAAAATGAAAAAGTCCTAAGTGTTAAATTGGACTATGATAATGATTATATCTTGGGTTTATTAAAAGCAAAAATAATTAAGAATCCTAATTCATTTGTTGTCTCATATGTTGAGGATGCAATTAAGGATGCTTTAAAAAGATTAATTTTTCCGAGTATTGAAAGAGAAATTAGAAGTGAATTAACTGAAATCGCTGAAGAAACAGCTATTGAAATATTTAAAATAAATTTAGAAAACCTATTAATGGCAAGACCATTAACCGGTTATCGTATTTTAGGTTTTGATCCAGCTTATCGAACTGGTTGTAAATTAGCTTGCTTAGATGAAAAAGGCAACCTTTTACATATTGATGTTATATATCCCCATGAACCTAGAAATGATAAAGAAGGCTCAAAGAAAAAGATTCTTGAGTTAATTGAGAAATATAATATTAACCTAATTGCCATTGGTAATGGAACAGCTTCAAGAGAATCAGAAGAATTTATTGCTAATATTATTAAAGATTTAAAAGATGTTCATTATCTAATTGTGAGTGAAGCAGGAGCATCAGTATATTCAGCATCTAAAGAAGCCCAAAGTGAATTTCCTAATTTAGAAGTTCAAGAAAGAAGTGCAGTTAGTATTGGTCGAAGAGTAGAAGATCCTCTATCTGAATTAGTTAAAATTGATCCTAAATCAATCGGGGTTGGTGAATATCAACACGATGTTAACAGTAAAAATTTAACCCAAGGGTTAGACTTTACAGTTAGTAAAGTTGTTAATAATGTGGGAGTTAATATTAATACTGCGTCATCTTCAATTTTGAAATATGTTTCAGGTTTAACCAAAACATCAATTGATAAAATCCTAAAATATAAAGAAAAAAATGACTTTAAATCAAGAGATGAATTAAAAAAACTAACTAATGATAAAGTTTATGAACAAGCAATTGGCTTCTTAAGAATTAATAACGGAATAAATCTGTTAGATAATACAGGGATTCATCCAGAAAGTTATGAACTAACAAATAAGCTTTTAGCAGAATTAAAAATTGATATCAAAGACCTTAAAGAAGAGAAGTTTAAAGAAACATTAAGGAATGCAGATATTAATACTTTAATTAATAATTTAAGTAGTGATGAATATACAATCGGAGATATTATTAAAGAATTATTAAATCCAGGGTTAGATCCAAGAAGTGAAATTGATCCACCAATTCTCCGTAGTGACGTTCTAAAAATTGAAGATTTATCTAAAGGAATGGAACTAAAAGGAACAGTGAGAAATGTTGCTTCATTTGGCGCTTTTATTGATATCGGAATTAAAAATGATGGCTTATTACATATTTCTAAAATGAGTAAAGAATTTATTAAGCATCCGACTGAGGTATTAAGCGTTGGTGAAATAATAACCTGCTATGTTGAAGAAATTATGTTGGATAAAAACAAAGTCGGGTTAACTCTCTTTAAAAACTAAGAAAAAAACTTGAAAAATTAGTAAGTTATGATATAATAAAATAGCTTACTAAAGTGCAGGTGTAGTTTAGTGGTAAAACTGTAGCCTTCCAAGCTATTGATGTCAGTTCGATTCTGATCACCTGCTCCAGTGGGATAATAGTCGAACCATTAGGTTTGACTTACATATAAAGATTAACTTCGAGTTAGTCTTTTTTTGTTATTGGAAAGTAGGTGGTTAAAGTGAATATAACAAAGGAAGTTTTAGAAATAGAAGAATCACTTGCAAAAAGAATTAATCATATACTTGCATTTTTAGGCATTAAAACCGAGATTATCAAAGGCAACATCATTAGTTTGGAATGCACGAATATTGCTTACATTGAGCCACATAAACTGATTATTAATGATACAAACTACTTATTCTTTAATAATTGTGAAGATGTTTACATCAATACACTTGAAACTTCTATTACTTTAACCGAACTTCAAAACCATATAAAAACATTGACAAAATGCTACAAATAAGCCATAATAACAAGCAAATTTTATATTTGTTACCTATTGGGCGAAGTAGTATTTATAACCCTATATTTCTACTTTGCCTTTTTTCTATATTTTAAGATAATGATTTGAAGTTAAAAGTTCAGATATGATTAAGAGAAGATAAGGTTTTATTTTCTTTTTTTATTGTGTAAAAGTTTGTATCGAATATTCGTTCTCATGGATATTGACTTTTTGGCGGACTTTTGGTAATGTTAACGTATGAAAACTATGTCAATTTCTGCTCTGTGAAAATTTAACTTTAGACGATTTTATTATTATAATTAAATTCGAAAAAATAAAAACTTCACAAACAATAGAAATTGTGAAGTTTTTATGAAATTTGTTGTAAAAGGCAATATTACAACATTCAATGACAACGAAGTATAGAACAAGCTAAAAGGTTTTTTGAACTTACTTCTATTTTAGAATAGCATATTTTAAGTATCAAATGCAAGAAAAACGGTTCTATACTTCACATTTAGAAAGGATGAGAAGTATGGCTAAAAGATGTCGTAAAACTGTTTCGGTGCGAAAGCATAAAAGATGTAAACCTGGGACACACAAAAAATAACCAGCTAAAGTCTTAAAAATTAATTAAAATATTGAATGTTGAACTCCTTTTACAGCTAGATAGGAGAAACAAATGGGAAAAAGTAATGTAAAAGTTGATCTTTCAGGTTTGAAAAAATTAGAAAAAAATGTTAAAAGCATTCCGAAAAATCAACAAATCACAATGCCATTGCCAAGCAACTGGGAATTTATGAGCATTAGTGAACAAGAGAAATATAAAACCGAATATGCTACTAATGTTATCAAGCAACAAATGTTTAAAGGTCTTTAATAACTTAAACATATAAGTTTTACTCCGTTAAATTAACGGAGTTTTTTAAGCAACAAAATGATTCCATTTTGAAACAAATTATATTATAATATATTTAGAAGTTAATCACTTTATGTGTTATTATTTCCAAACGCCACCGATAGTGGCTCCAATGAATTTTAAAACACAGAGAAATCTGTGTTTTTTTATTTAAGTGATAGAGTTGACAAAGATTAAACACCTGTTTATACTTGAATAGTTAGACGCTTAGGAGGCTCTATATGAAAAATTTGAAATTATATAATCAAATCAAAAAAGACCTAAAGCAAAGAGATTTAAAAAGTTTAAAAAAAGCTTTAGAAAGTGCAAATGAAGTAGATATCTTAAATATCATTTTAACTTTATCAGAGCAAGATCAAGGGATTGTTTATCGACTTTTATCAAAAGAAAAAGCTCTATATGTTTTTGAACAATTGGATACTATTTCTCAGCAAAAATTAATTCATGCTTTTACCGATGAAATAGCTATTGAAACAATCGAGAATATGTCACCAGATGACCGAGTAAAACTATTAGATGAGCTTCCTGCCAAGGTAACTAAAAAGATGTTAGCAGCATTATCACCAAATGAACGTGAAATGACCAATTTACTAATGGGTTATGAAGCTCAAACCGCTGGACGTATTATGACTCCAGAGTATGTTCATTTAGATAAAGATATAACAGCTGAATCAGCATTAGAAACCGTCAAAGAAAAGGCCCTTGATAAGGAAACAATTTATACTTTATATATTATAGATGACACGAGAAAATTAGAAGGGATAATTTCTTTAAGAGATTTATTAATAGCAAAACCACAAAAGATGCTTAAAGATATAATGGAAAAAGATGTTGTATCAGTTTCCACTGATACAGACCAAGAAGAAGTAGCTAAAATCTTACAGAAATTGGATTTATTAGCAATCCCTGTTGTTGATAAAGAAAATCGCTTAGTGGGCATTATTACAATTGATGATGCTATGGATATTCTAGAAGCAGAATCGACTGAGGATATGTTTGCTAAATCAGGTATTGCAGATTTAACTAAAGGAGAAGCTGCTAGAAGTGAAGTAGTAATTAATGGTTCGACTTGGAAAATATGGAAAGTTCGATTACCATTTTTATTTCTATCTCTTATTGGTGCTCTTTTAGCCGGACTTGTCATTGGGAATTTTGAAGAAACATTAGAATCAGTAGTAATTATTGCGGTTTTTATTCCTGTTGTTATGGATATGGGTGGAAATGTTGGTATTCAATCATCAACAGTTTTCTTAAGAGGAATTCTTCTTGGTCACATTCGAGAAGAAAGATTATGGAGTCATCTTATAAAAGAAGTCTGGATTGGATTTAGTATGGGTCTAGTAGTGGCAGTTCTTGCTTTTATTAGTGCTTGGCTTTGGCAAGGGATTCCCGAACTAGGATTAGCAGTGGGTCTCTCACTATTAATCATAATGACTTTTGCTTCATTCTTAGGTTTTATTGTACCTTATGTCTTAATGAAATTAAATGTTGATCAAGCAGCCGGAACCGATCCAATTATCACGACGATTAAAGATATTGTCGGATTGTTAATCTATTTTATACTGGTAAGTATTTTCTTAAATCATTTATTATAGAAAGAGTGAGATAATGAATAATAAAAAAATTAAAGAGCAAGCAGAAGTTTTGTATAGAAAAGTTGATTCTTTTATTATATCTTGTATTGATAAAGATGGTTATCCAATGACAAAAGCAGTAGTTCCCGGTAAACATCGAGAGTCATTAAAAGAGTTATATTTTGCAACTAATACATCTTCAAATTTTGCAAAAGCAATAGTAAAAAATAACAAAGCAAGCGTCTATTTTTATCGTAAAAAGCTTTTCGTTTGGAAAGGTTGCTACCTTAAAGGAAAAATGGAAATTGTTGATGATATAAAAATCAAAAAACAATATTGGTCAGAAAAATTTAAAGAGGCTTATCAAGAAAAATCTTTTACTGACCCAGATTTTTGTGTTCTTAAGTTTGTTCCTAACTCAGGAAGATTTTATGCTAACTATACAATTCATGATTTTGAAATATAATAAAAACTCTAAATTGATAGAGTTTTTATTATACGCTACTTTAATTCGACAAAACGCTACTATTGATAGGTATCTTTAATTAAATCATAGTGATAGATTATTCTCAAAACCAAAGGCAGATATTGGTCATTTATAAACTTAACACAGCTATTCTTCTGTCTTTAGAAAAAGAAAGTGGAAGATATTATGAATCAAGTCAAAATTGGCAACTTTATAGCTGAGTGTAGAAAAAATAAAAGCTATACTCAAGAGCGTTTAGGAGAATTGGTAGGAGTTTCACGTAAAGCTGTATCTAAATGGGAATGTGGAAAAGCAATGCCAGATGTTTCTATTTGGAATATTTTATGTGAGATTTTGGAAATAACTCCTGAAGAATTATTGATGGGTGAAAATATTCGAAAAGAGCGAGTTATTGATGATATCTATATTGATTCAATTACAGGTCTTTATAATAAACGTTACTTTAGAGAACAAAGTAAACAGCTATTAAGTTTATTAGGTCGTAATTTAGCTGATTTGAGTTTGTTAATTATAGATCTAGATTCATTTAAAAAATATAATGACATTTATGGCTTTAATCGTGGAGATGCTTGCATTAGAGAAGTTGCGGGAATTATTGCTAAAACTGTTAAAAGAGAATTAGATTTTGTTGCTAGATATAGTGGTTGTCGTTTTGTAGTTGTTTTACCATATACTTGTGTTAAAGGGGTCCATAAAATAGCTTCATCAATTTTAGAAAATATTTATAACGCTAATATTTTACACGAGCAAGGCGAAATCAATAAACGTGTTACTGTATCCATTGGCGTTGTATATGGTAAAATCCACCATAGTCAGTCAATTGAAGAATATGTTGAGTTTGCAGAGCAGATGATGTTAGTTTCCAAACAAAACGGGCGTAACAGATATACAATAACCAGTTTTGAAAAACAAAAGTTAAAACTAAATTAAATAATCTTTGCTATAATAAATATAGAAAAGAGGTTAAGATGAATATAATAGAAAAAGCTAACGAAATAATCAAGAAAAACACAGTTACAAATGGAACTTTTAATGGAGAAATATGTATTATCTCTTTAATTGATGAAAAAGGATTTCCAACCGCATCAGTTATTACTCCCGCGAAATCAGACGGAATAAACTGGTTAACTTTCGGGACCCTGCTTAATGATAATCGAGCTCAACGTAGTCTATCAAATAAACGCGCAAGTATTTGCTTTAGTTCAGAGGAATACTGTATTAATTTAGTTGGAGAAATAGAAGTTATTACAGAAGCCGATGTTAAACAAGAAATGTGGTATGATGGATTATCTTTTCATTTTAGTGGACCAGAAGATGATAATTATTGTGTTTTAAAATTCATAACAAAACGATATAAACTGTTTATTGGAGGCGAAGAAGAATCAGGAATAATGTAAATAATAAATATTTCTTAAAATAATATTGACTATTGATAACAATTATCATATAATAATATATATCAATTACAAAAAGGAGGCGAAATCTTTGAAAAGAAATACTATGCAAAGGCAAATTGTATTAGATGCTATTAATGAACTTGCAAACCATCCTACGGCCGAGGATATTTATGTACATATTACAAAAAAGCATCCAACAATAAGTAAAGCAACCGTGTATAGAAATCTTGCTACAGCAGCTGAGGCTGGTGAAGTATTAAGTGTTGGAATTTTTGATGGAGCAATGCATTATGATCATTATAATGAGGATCACTTTCACTTTGTCTGTGATAAATGCAATAAGCTTATCGATATTCCAAGTTTTGATTTAAAAGATCAATTAAATCCTTTAAGTGGATTAGATATAAATAAAATTGAATTAACACTTCGTGGACTTTGTAAAGCCTGCCAGTGAATCAATAAATAAGAGAGGATAAAAAATATTATGGAAAAAGAAAAATACAGATCAATTATGACCGTTGACTTTCAATATGCACACCGATTTATGAATTGGGATAGAGAGGCGAAACATCTTCATGGGCACTCAGGAATCTTAACAATTGAACTTGAAGATACAGTTGATCCAGAAACAGGCTTTGCCTTCCCTTGTAAAGAGGCACAGAAAATTGCTTGGGCAGAAGTTTTAGATAACTTCCATCATGCAACCTTATTTCAAGAAGGAGACCCTTTGTTAGATGTGGTTCTTGAAACATATAAAAAAGAAGGTATTATTAATGATCCAAAACATTGTGTTCCATTAAAAAAGCTTGATCATGAATTAGCTTGGTCGTATCCGGAATACAGAATTGTTGTTACTAAAAAGGTTTCAACATGCGAAAACTTATGTGAATTATTCTATGAGTTATTAAAAGATAAAATGCCGATTAAAAAAGTTACTTTCCGTTCATCATCAATGAATGCAGCAACTAAAGAGTTCTAAGATGAAAGAAAAAGTCTTACAAGCAATTAAAGAAGCTGGGAAGCCAGTTAGCGCTGGTGATATTATCAAAGCGACTGGTATTGAGAAAGCTGAGGTTGATAAAGCCTTTGCTCAACTAAAAAAAGAAGGGGCTATTACAAGTCCAATCAGATGTAAATGGGAAGCTAAATAAAATAATTGATTAAAATATTATCATAAATGTTAGAAAAGAAGGAGATATAATTATTATCTGCCTTACCAAGTGATATTAAAATCAAGAATTAAATTAGAAAGGAAATTATTATGAAATATCGATGTACGGTATGTAATCATATTCACGAAGGTGAATTTCCAGAAAACTATACTTGTCCATTATGCCATCAAGGTCCAGAAGTTTTTGAACCGGTGGAAGAATAAAAAGAGCTTTAATTAAAGTTCTTTTTTTATGTTATAATCATTTAAAGGAATGATTATAGTGGCCGAATTATTAAAAAATATGTTAAACAAAGAGAGTCTTCAAGAATTAGCATTAAACTTTCAATCAGTATATCCATCATTTGAAGTAGAAGCATTTCTTGAATCGATTATGGATAATACCTGGGAAAATTTAGAACTAAAAGCTCGGGGTCGACAAATCAGTACTACTTTAGGAAAATATTTACCAGAAGATTACCAAGAAGCCATTAAGATAATTGATAAAGTGATTCCTAAATGTAATGGATTTTTAGTAATGACTTTTCCAGACTTTATTGAAGTATATGGACAAAAAGAAAAAGACTGGGAGATATCAGTAGAAGCTTTAAAAAGATATACGGTATATGGCTCATCAG
>Ga0123355_10012785_pt1 | contig 13021 bp, 13 predicted proteins | sample TergutEmb28metaG_3_FD_89872 | JGI IMG/M metagenome (GOLD analysis project Ga0123355, IMG submission 89872) | Embiratermes neotenicus P1 segment gut microbial communities from Petit-Saut dam, French Guiana - Emb289 P1 | ecosystem: Host-associated > Arthropoda: Insects > Digestive system > Gut ... | reverse complement strand
GCAGAGCTCAACGGCAGATTCCTTGAACTCACTCGTGTAACTTTTTCTTCGTTTCCTCATGATTTCCTCTCCTTCTGTTTATCATGAGCTTAACTTTGTGTCCACTCAATCGGGGGAAGTTCAAAGTTAGCCGCATTGTTAGAAGGTTTTTTGTTGTAGCGTCCAGCGAAGGGTGCAGGGATGTTCAAAGTGCGGTAGTTGAGGTGCAAGCAGAAATCCGTGGAGCCCCTATTTGGCTTGTGCATGGAACGACCAACCTTGCTACCGGCATTGTATCCAACGAAAAAAAAGATGATGGGACAGAACATTGGAATGACGACAGTGAAGACGGCAAAGCCTTTAGGAGATACATAAAAGACCTTTTCGGCTATGACTATTATATGCCCGAATGGGATGGAGGAAATAGAGTGTCTTCCCGAATTCAAGGAGCAGAAGCCATAGCCGGACAGATAGCAGTATGGCACAGAGCAAACCCAGATAAACCAATAATACTTATAGGCTACAGCCACGGAGGCAATGTGAACAAGGAGATTGTAAATATACTTGCCAGAGATAATCCGCCTATATTCGTAAACACGCTGATTAACATCGCAATCCCAATAAGGCCGGATTTCACCTTGAACGCCAGAGTGGGGCAGCATATAAATGTGTTCAATAGGGGTGATGCTATTCAGGTTGCAGGCGCTCGGCATACGGGCACTGAAGAAGTTATTGACTTTTATACCGGAATGCCTAGAACTGTGCCAAGGAGAGTTACCCCTGACGATCCACGGCGTTACGGTGGGACCGTTTATAATATTGAAGTGCCGAGGAGGCATCTATTTGGGCCAAGGGCAAACCACAAATTCATGCACACCGACCCTGAAGTGTGGAAAAGAATTGAGGAGCTTATAATATTGCCGCCGTTTTGCTATAATCTTCCTTGTATATATTTGAAAAAACTTAGTTAATAAGCGTTTTAGAGAGGTTTCCTTGCCGGACTACGACTACGGAATAAACGAGCGGGTTGTTCAAATACGAAAAAAAATGAACTGTATCCAGAAAACGTTTGCCGAACCCTTAAAAATAAGCACCTCTTTTCATGGCGGGGTGGAAAAAAATCACCGCAAGGTAAACGACCGGCTCATAAAAATGATCTGCCTGACCTACGGGGTAAACGAAGCGTGGCTAAAAACGGGGCAGGGCGAAATGTTCGCCGCCGGAAAAGACCCCCGCCTTGAACGCATTATCGCCAATTTCCACAAGCTGTCCCCGCCGCTACAGGACTATGTAATGGACTACATGGACTGGCTTACCGCCTACTACAGTAAAGAGTAACAGCCACCACGTTACCGGATGCGTTACGGGTTTCGCAGCCCGTAGCTGACCCATTCCAGAAACACAGCGCCCCGCTTGGCTATGGCGGAAGGAATATCAATCCGGCTGGCGACAAAGTTTGACACATCCGCCCCGGCGACAACGTAGATTAGCATCCCTTCGACAATGGGCTCCATGTACAGGGTCGCCGAAAGGTTTTCTTCCCGCAGCACCGGAAACAACAGAAAGCGGATGGCCCTGAAATTGGTAAGCCGGTAGAATATGCCGTAGGGACTCGTGGAAAACTCCCCCCGGTAAAAGGTATTGCCAAAATTTACGTCACGCAGGCGTATATACACCGTTTCCGAGGCGGGCAGTTCCCGCGCCGGCCGGGGGTCGGGAATGGGCACGGTTCTCCGCAGGCTTTCAAGGCGGGTGGCTTCTTCAAAAAGGGGAACCATCCCTTGCCGGGTATGCGAGTGAAAAAGGCGTCCGCTTAAATCCTGTATCCTTCCCAAGGCGTTGTAGGCGGCCAGCTTGTCCAGCGTTCTGCCCGGATGAGGCACGACAATAAGTATCTCGGAAAGAAAGTTATGCTCCCGTTCGGTCATCGCGCCGTAAAGGTCTATGCCCGATCCCGAAGCGGGAACAAGTTCCAGCCGCTGGTCTCCTCTAAGGACGCGGATAAGACCTTCTTCGCTAAAAACCGCCTCCTTGCGCTCCTGCCCAATGCCGGGAAAAATTTCGCCAAAACTGCGCAGGGCTGCCGGGGTTTGCGCCCCCACAGCCGGGGAAAGAGCAAAGACGCATAGGAAAACGCACACGCGCACAGAAAGATACCGCACTAGTACGCTCCCCTGCCCTTCAAAATTACCGCCGGGGTGCGGTACAAAATCCACAGGTCAAGCCACACAGACCAGCTTTGAAGGTAATACAAGTCGTATGACACCCGTTCAGCGTAGTCCGTATCGGAGCGCCCGGATACCTGCCAAAGCCCCGTTAAACCGGGCTTTACGGTCAAGACCCTGCGGGCGTTTTCGCCGTACCGCTGTAGTTCAGGGTCAGTTACGGGGCGGGGCCCGACAAGGCTCATGTCCCCTTTCAGGATATTAAGGAGCTGGGGGAACTCGTCAAAACTGGTGCGCCTAAGAAGTCTGCCAATGCCTGTTACCCGCGGGTCGTTTTTCAGTTTCTGGCTCGCTTCCCATTCCTTGCGAAGCCGGGGGTCAGCGTCCAGCAGGCCCTGTAGTTTTTTGTCCGCGTCCACCACCATTGAACGGAACTTGTACGCCTTAAAGTATGTCCCGTTAAGGCCCAGCCGCTTGTGCCCGTACAGCACAGGGCCGGGGGAACTTATTTTTATCGCCAAAGCTATCACAAGAAGCAGGGGCAGAATAACAAGCCCCCCGGCAATAACCAGCGTTAGGTCAATACACCGCTTTAAGGCCAAGTTCCAGATCATTTTAAGCCGGTGGCTTGTGGCGAAACCAAGGATGCCGCCAAAATCCCGCACCGACATCCAGATATTGTTGATGCTAAAAAAGCCGGGAATAAGCACATTGTACCTGAACGCCGACACCGAATGGCTTATCATCCGGGTTAATTGGGCCTGATCCAGATTGGGCATGGCGACTATAGCCATTTTGATATTGTAGCGCCTTGCCAGTTCCGGCCCAAGGCGGGTGTCGTGGATAATGGGTATGCCCCGGTAAGAATCCCCGCACGAAGCGTCATCGTCCAGAATAAGCGCCGGTTCGTAGCCCGCTTTTTTAGCTTTAAGCATTCTGTCCACCACAAGCCGCCCGGTGGTTCCCGCCCCGTACACAACCGCCGGAACGCCCTTGGTTTTGCTCCATTTGATAAGGGTATGCGTTATATCCCGGCATACCATCAGGACAATCGTGGAAAACACGAAACTGAACACAAAGGCGACCGAGACGGAATTAAATGTCCCGTACTGAATCTGGCGCGAAACGACAATGCCGCCGTGAGCCAAAAGGGAGGCGATGGCAAAGCCCCGTGTTTCCTCCGCCGGGGCAAGGGCTATTCCCGGATACAGGCGCATAAGCCAGATAATAAGAACAAAAATGGGCAGATAGGGCCAATAGGTAACAAACGACCAGAACGAAAAATCTGCCCAGCGGCCTATCGCGATATAGTAAATCTTAACGACAAAAAAACCCGCCCCGATAGAAAGCATCGCCCCGATAAGGTCTGCCAGTATCATGGCGGCGGCGGTAAGGGAAGAACTGGTTCGGCGGTATTTGGCCCTGAACCACTGGTCAAATTCATCAAGGGTCATGCTCCTATAATACCCGAAAAGGGGCAGGGGGGGAAGAAGCCCTGACTCCCCTCCCCCGCCGGGGCTTCTGGCGGCAATGTTTATCTCACACGTGGCTGGGGGACGGCTACGGGGGCTGGGTCTCGCTAACCGCTTGCCCGCGCGGTGAATTCCCACTTGCGGGGCTTAAAGTTCTCGGGGGTGTGTATCTTCACAGTGTCCCCGGTCTGCTCTATCGCGTAAAAGCCGCTTCGTAGTATGTGGTTTCGCACCTCGTTCCGCATTATCGCCCCGGCAATCGCCCCCATAAACGCGCGGTTGTCCCCCCGGACGTCGGCGCGGCGGCGCAGAACATCCAGCCGCTTAACGTGGGCTTTCACGTCTTTCTCCAGCGGCTTGGCCTTTACCTCCACCGCCATCACCATGTCGCCGTTTTCCAGAAGTATGTCAACCTCGGCGATGAAGCCGCCGGACCTGTCCGTTATCTCGATATCCTGGGCCACCTGCTCGAACGAAAACCCCAGCGCGTTGAACTTCTCCTTGATGTTGGGAACCACAAGGTGTTCGGCCAGCTCGCCAAAGCGGTTGGTCAAGGCCCCGATCTTTCGGTCGGTCTCCTTCATCAGGCGACCGGTTTCCTTCATCTGTAGGTCGGTCTCTTTCTGCTTCTCCCTGAGTTCCTCCATTTGCTTGGCGTTTTCCCGCATCTGCTCGGCGTTTTCCCGTAGTATGGCCCATACGTCCTCGGGGGTTACGCCGCGCGGGTAGTCATAGGTTGTCGTAGCTCCAGTCATTGCATACTCCTCTCACACAGTATAGCGAAATTTGGCGAAAAAGGCAAATCTTCGAGGCCCCCGCCGTGTATGAGCATTTCCGCCAAAAGCCCCGGCAGGGGAGGATATACGGTTTAAGAATCCATTTGCAATGGACTCTCCGCGAAGGAGACCTCAGGCTCCGTAGCGGGTTCCCCATGCGGGATTCTTAAACCGTATATCCTCCCCTGCCGGGGCTTTATGCGGGAATGCTCACACGCGGCGGGGGAACTACTGAAAAAAAAAGAAAACCATGCGATACTTAAAACACGGATGATACGGAGGTTTGAAGCGTGAAAATCGTAAAGACGGCGGCGGCCGGGACGCTTGAATCAAGCGACGTGTACGTAGAAGTGCGCCCCGGTAACGCAGTGAGCGTTGAAGTTGAGTCGGCGGTGGCGGCCCAGTTCGGGCAGGCCATAACGCAGACTACCCGGCATATGCTGGACGAGTTTGGCGTAGAGGGCGCCCATGTCTTTCTTAAAGACCGGGGCGCGCTGGATTGCGTGATTCGCGCGCGGGTGGAAACAGCGCTGCGCCGCGCCGCGAGGGAGGGTTAGCCGCATGAAGCGCTCTTTGCTTTTTTTGCCGGGGAATAACCCCAACCTTTTGATCAATGGCGATGTGCTGGGGGCCGATGCCGTCATCTTCGACCTTGAAGACGCCGTAGCGCCTGACGAAAAAGACGCCGCCCGCGTCCTTGTCCGCAATGTGCTGGGGGCGCTTGACTTCAGCGCTGTTGAAGTTATCGTCCGCATTAACCCGGTTGACGATAGCGGGATGTGGAAACTCGATCTTGACGAGGTAATTCCCTTAAAGCCCCGCTGCGTTCTTGCCACCAAGGCGCGGGACGCGGACTATGCCCGCGCGGTGTCGGCCTACATGGGCGAAGTGGAGGCCCGGCATGGCATCCCCGCAGGCACGGTGAAACTCATCGCCCTGATCGAGACCGCAATCGGCCTTGAAAACGCCTTCTCCATTGCGGCGGCAGACCCCCGCGTGAGCGCCCTTTTTCTCGGCGCGGAGGACTTGACTGTTGACTTGCGCAGCGCCCGCACCAAATCGGGCGAAGAAATATCCTACGCGCGGGGACGGATTGTGGCTGCCGCCCGCGCCGCCAGTATCGACGTATACGATACGCCCTTCACCGATATTAACGACGATGACGGTATTACCCGCGACGCGACGCTTGCCAAGTCATTCGGCTTTTCCGGCAAGGCCGCCATCTCGCCCCGCCATGTGGGCGCAATTAACCGGGCATTCAGCCCCACTCAGGACGAAGTTGACTACGCCCGCCGGGTACTGGAGGCTATCGAAGAAGCCAAGGCTCAGGGGAAGGGAGCCGTCTCGCTTTTCGGCAAGATGATCGACGCCCCCATCGTGTTGCGGGCGCAGCAAGTGATTGCGATGGACGCCGCTATTAAAGGAGGAACAGCGCATGAGTAAGCTAACCGCATCCATTTCTAGCGCAATAAAGGCTTCGGGTCTTAAAGACGGCATGACCGTGTCGTTCCACCACCATCTGCGCAACGGCGACTTTGTGCTGAATATGGTCATGGCGGAAATCGCCGCGCTGGGCATTAGGGACATTACCGTTAACGCAAGTTCAATTTTCGACTGCCACGCTCCCCTTATCGACCACATCAAAAACGGCGTTGTGTCCGGCCTTGAGTGCGCCTACATGGGCGAGCGTGTCGGGCGCGCCATCTCACAAGGCGTTCTTGCCAAGCCTGTTGTGTTCCGCAGTCATGGCGGCCGCCCGGCTGACATTGAAAGCGGTAAAAGCCGCATCGACGTGGCCTTTATCGCCGCCCCAAGCGCCGACCGCATGGGCAACTGCACCGGCAAAGAAGGGGCATCGGCCTGCGGCAGTTTGGGCTACGCCTTTGCCGACGCCCAGTACGCCGGAAAAGTAGTTGTGATTACCGACAACCTCGCCCCGTACCCTCTTACCGGGTTTTCCATCAGCGAGACTTGCGTTGACCATGTTGTTCAGGTTGAAAAAATAGGCAATCCGGCGGGCATTGTTTCCGGCACTACCCGCATTACCCGCGACCCGGTTGGCCTTTTAATGGCCGGCTATGCCGCTCGTACCATCAGGCATTCGGGGCTGCTGCAAGACGGCTTTTCCTTTCAGACAGGGGCCGGAGGAGCGTCCCTCGCGGCGGCGAAGTATCTGAAAGACATCATGCTTGAAGAAAAGGTATCGGGCAGTTTCGGCATGGGCGGTATTACCAGCTACCTTGTTGATATGCTGCGCAGCGGATGCTTCCAGTCGCTTGTGGATGTGCAGTGCTTTGATCTTGCCGCCGTCGAGTCCCTGCGTACAGACCCCCGCCACCGTGAGGTTACGGCGGCCCACTACGCCAGCCCCATAGCCAAAAGCGCCGTTGTCAACAGCCTTGACGTGGTTATTCTGGGAGCCACCGAAATTGACACGGAATTTAACGTTAACGTGCATACTGACAGTAACGGCATCATCATGGGCGGCTCCGGCGGACACAGCGACACGGCGGCGGGGGCAAAGATCACCATGATTATCGCCCCCCTTGTGCGGGCCCGCCTGCCCATTATAAGCGAGAAGGTGTTGTGCACCACCACACCGGGCCGCACGGTTGACGTCTTGGTAACACAACAGGGCATCGCCGTAAACCCCGCCCGAAGCGAATTGCGCCAGCGGCTAAAAGACGCCCGCCTGCCCGTAAAGGACATACGCGACCTGTACAAAATGGCCATAGCCGTTACGGGGCAGCCACAGCCGCTTGCCCGTGAAGGCCGTGTTGTGGCGGATGTCATATACCGTGATGGCTCCCTTATCGACCAGATACGTCAGGTGGTATAATGGACGGCAGTATGAATCACGCCATTTCTGAAATTCGCCCGTCCGATAAAAAAGGTCAGCAGGAGTTTGACCGCCTGCTTGAAGGAGCGGGAGTCAAGAGGGACAACAACCTTGATTACATTGCCGGACTTTACGACAGCGAGTACAAGCTTCTGGCTGCCGGGGCGTGCTTCGCCAACACCCTGCGCTGCCTTGCCGTGGACAGCGCGCGTCAGGGCGAAGGGCTCATGGCTCCTGTCGTAACGCATCTTTTGAACTACCAGCTTGCCTGCGGCAACACGCACTCGTTCTTGTACACCAAATGCGAAAACGACTATATTTTTTCGGCGCTGGGCTTTCACGAAATCACGCGGGTAGGCGGCGATATCTTGTTAATGGAAAACCGCAAGCACGGGTTTAGCCGCTTTCTGGAAAACCTCGCCGCGCAAAAACAGCCCGGCAGAACCGCCGCCATTGTCATGAACTGTAATCCGTTTACGCTGGGCCACCGCTACCTCGTGGAACAGGCGGCGGGCGAAAATGATGTTGTCCACCTGTTTGTCGTGTCCGAAGACATTTCCTTTTTCCCCTTCGCCGACCGCTACAGCCTGATACAACAGGGCTGCGCTGATCTTCCCAATGTCATACTGCACGCCACAGAAAGCTACATGATTTCAACGGCTGTGTTTCCCTCGTACTTTCTAAAAGACGAGGCCGCCGCCATTGAAGCGCAGGCGAAACTTGACCTCGCCATTTTTACCCGGATTGCCGCCGTGGTAGGCGCGACCGTCCGCTATGTCGGGGAGGAGCCATTCAGCGTTGTAACCGGGATATACAACAAGATTATGCGCGAGAGCCTTCCACTCGCGGGGATTGAGTGCGTCGTGTTTTCACGCAAGGAACACTCAGGCGCGCCCATAAGCGCCTCGGCGGTGCGAAAGCTGCTGCAAGAGGGCCGCCTTGAAGAGGCGAAGGCGCTTGTGCCGGAAACAACATACCGCTATTTTTCAAGCGAAAGCGGGCGGAAGGTTCTTGGCGAGCTTCAGCGCGCTGGGGACGTTGTGCATTACTAAAGCGTTTGTTGGCGCGTATTATGGAAGAAGTTTGTCTGGAAGAAGTTTTGGCCCACAGGGAAAAAAGAGTCCGCCGCCGGCAGGAACTGTTGGCGCAGTACCCGTTTCCCGTGGCCTGCCTTGGCCTTAACATTCCGGGGCGGCGTAAAACCTTCCCTTGGGCCCGCCGCTGTTTCCATGAAGAAATTGAAGCTTTCACACTGGCGCTACAGGCCGAAGGCATCGCCGTTATCCACCAAGAGGCGCGCGAGGAAAAGGCCGGGTACACGGCCCATATTTCCGCTCGCGCTTCGCCAGACGCCCTAAAAGCCATAGCCGAGCGCGTGGAAGAAACGCATCTTCTTGGGCGGCTTTTCGACATTGACATCCACGAGCCGGGGGGAAAAAAGCTTTCACGGGACGACAAAAACGCCCCGCCCCGCCGGTGCTTTGTCTGCGGGGAAAGCGGCTTTGCCTGCGCCCGAAGCCTCTCGCATCCGCCGGAACATCTGTGGAACTCAGTTCTGCGGATAATGGAAAACTGGCTTAGGCAGAAACTTGGGGACGGCGTTTGCTCGGCGGCTCTGTGGGCCATGATGAGCGAGGCGGCGGTTACCCCCAAGCCGGGTCTTGTAGACCGGGCCAATAGCGGGGCCCACAGGGACATGGACTTTTTTACCTTTATAGATTCCGCTTCGGCGCTGCTCCCTTGGTTTCGCTCCTGCGCCCTTGCCGGCTTTGACTCAGGCGGGGCGGCGGCCCTGTTCCCCGAACCCCGCTCGCTCTTTGAATCACTGCGGCCCCCCGGCAGAATAGCGGAACTCGCCATGAAGAACGCCACTGGCGGAGTCAACGTTCACCGGGGATACATTTTTAGCCTTGGCGTTCTGTGCGCGGCATACGGCAGAATGTTCAGGGACACGGCGAAACCTGACGTGCCCGGCGTTCTTGAGTTCTCGAAAAAAATGACCGTGGCGCTGGAAGAAGATTTCGCGCGTCCCGCCGGAAATCGCTCCCACGGGGAAGAGGTCTACGCCCAAACCGGCATCCGGGGCATCCGGGGCGAGGTTCTTCGCGGTTTCCCAACCGTAACGGAACACGCTCTGCCGCTGCTTCGCCGTATGTTGAAACAGGGCTACTCCCTGAATGACGCGGGGGCCGCCGTACTGCTTAAAATACTGGCCCATGCTCAGGACACAAACATTATCCACCGCGGGGGCAGGCGGGCGCTGGGCGAAATCCAGAGCGATCTCGCCGCCTTCTTCGCGGAGGATCAGGCGGCCCTTCCCAGCGCCGGGGCGATACAGGAAAAAGCCGCGTGCCTTGACCGGGAATTCACTTCCAGAAACCTTAGTCCCGGCGGCTCCGCCGATCTTTTGGGCGTTACGTTTTTTCTGCTCCGGCTTGAAGCTGAATCAGGCTCAGGATAAGGCCGCTACCGCCGCTCCAAAAAGGGACGCCTGCTCTACCGGGGCTATGACAAAGGGGCACGGCCCGTTCCTGTTCAGTAAGACGTGAAGGTTCGATTCCAGAGCGCTCCTCATTCCCTTGTAGGCTAGGTATGTTGTTCCTTCTACCACAATACGGGCGGGCGTTAAGGGGTCAGCCCCGGCCCCGGCCTTTTCCACCGTGGCGGCGATGGCGGCGGCGGCGAGAAGGGCGGCCCGCCCGGTTACTATCGAGGCAAGGTACACAACGCTTAAAAGAGCGTCCCGATCGCCAGAGCCAAAGAGTTCCCCGATTGGGTTTTCTTGGGCAAATGGCCCGCACAGGAACGTGTTAAGGTCTTTTGTGTGTAGCGCCGGCCACGACAAAAACTCGTCCTGCCTGTCGAAAGAAAAAAGGCCGTCCCGCAGCGCCTGTTTGAGTATGTGAAATGTAAGGGGCCCCAAGTACGCGCCGGCGGTGGCTTTTTCAAGAGTGTAGGCTCCGGGGTTTTTCGTCGCGCTGTCGAACTCCCTGTCCAAAGGCCCGGCGTAGCGGTGGGCAAAGCCGCCTGTTTCGCAGACAACGATCTGGGGGCTGTCCGGGGAATCAAAGCCAATCTTGGGGATACGCTTTTCAGGATAGGCGGTGTTAAAGCCCGTGCCCAGAATAACGCCGGTAAGCGGCCCGGACTGCCCGCCCTCTAGATGTTCCCCGCCGCAAGGCAACTGCGAAAGACCGGAAAGCAGGGCCGCCGTGGTATCGTTAAGCACAACAATTCTTTCGGGGGCCGGAACATTCCGCCGGGCAAGCGCCCGCCCAAGCTCCGCTCCGATGGACATTCCTACGACCTGCGGCGCATCAACCTCCTTGCTGAAAGCGGTGAGTATTCCGTCAGCGCCAGAGGTCATTTCCATAGGGTAGGAGAAGCAGAAGCCTATCCCTTCCACACGGGCCCCTTTCATAAGGGGAGCGGCAAGGGCGGCGATTCCGTCAAAAAACGCGTCAGCACCAACGGGCCCAGAGGTTCCGGGCATGGGCGCTTTGCGGCTGTCCGTTGCCACGGCCTTGCCGTCTTCATTGAATGTTACCAGCGCCGCGCGGAGGTTTGTGCCCCCGGCGTCCAGCGCGATAACGGTTTTGCCCGGCATCGTTCTTGAAACAGGGCTGATATGGGCGGGAATCATCGAAAGGCTCGAAGCCTGCCCCCGCAAGCCCCGCTCCATTTCGCCGTGAATGTCTTGCACAAGAGCGGACGGGTCAACGCGGGCGTAGTGAAAGCCGTAATAGCGGGCGAACTCGGACAGGGCCTTGGGGCTAAATGGCGTACTCATGGGGCTACCGGACAGCCGAATGAACTTTGTACAAATACTGGTCCATCAGAACCTGCTGCGGAAAGGAGTACGCCGAACGCAACAGCAAATCGTATTCGGCGGTCAGGGCAAGGCAGGTTTCGGCCCCGGCGGGACTATAGCGGGCGGCGGCGGCGGAGTAATCCCGCTTGGCCCCGGGGGCGGAAACGCCGATTTTTTTGTATTCCCATTCATCACGCACCCCCGCTTCTTTAAGGGCAAGGTAGCCAATCAGCTTCCGGAAACAGGAGGCAAGGGCCGCGAATAGCGCTGGGGGAGTTTCCCCGGCGGACAGGAGCGTTCTTGCCGATTCAAGGCTTCGGGAAAAATCCCCGGCGGCAATCCGGGAAAACAAGGTAAAGGGCGACTCCTCCCGTGTGTGGGAAAGCCATGTTTCTGCGTCCTCGCCGGAAATTTCCCTGTTTTTGTCCAGAAAAAGGATGAGCCGGGAACATTCCTGCTTCAAAGCGGCGGTGTTGTTCTCTACCAGTTCCAGAACGCTTTCTATCCCCCCGGCGCTGATTTTGAACCCCTTGCTTCTGAAAAACGCCTGCACCCACTCGTACTTCCGGCTGTCCGAAAGCTCCCAGAATACCCTTTTATTGGCCTGAGGAACCGCCTGCTCCAGAGACTTGGCGGCGCTTGTTTCCTCGGAAATAAGGACGAGGAACGTGCCGTCTGCCGGGGCGGCGATATACGAAGAAAGCAGGTCTATATCTTCCTTTTTCTTGATTCCCTCCACGCTTTTGATAAAAAAGAGCCGGGTGTCCGCGAAAAGAGAGCCGTTTCGCAGGGCGGACACCATCTGCGGAACCGGAGTTTCCCCGGCGTAGTAGGCGGTTTCCTCGCCAGCGCCGATCTTTTTCCTGATTTCGTCTATAGCGGCCTCTTTCTCGCCGATTTCCGGCCCCAGAAAGAGCCAACAGCCGTTTTTCGCGTCTTTCATGCGCCCCTTGTTATGCGTAGGAGCGGAATATGTGGGCCAGTCTGCCCAGAACCCGCACATCCCCGCTGCAATAGATGGGGGAATACTTTGCGTTTTCAGGCTCCAAGCGTATCCGCGCGCTTTCCCGGTAAAACGTTTTCAGGGTAACGGCATCGTCCATCATAACCACGGCAATTTCGCCGTTGCGGACGATATTCTGGTGCTCAATTACCGCTGTGTCCCCGTCCATAATGCCGGCCCCTTCCATAGAGTCGCCCCGTATCCGCAGGGCAAAGTACTCCCTGCCGTTTTTAAGCTGCGAGCGGTGAAGCTTTATTGAGCCGTCCATGTTTTCCTCGGCCAGCACCGGCCGTCCGGCCGCCACGGTTCCAAGGACAGGAATATCCCTGAAATCCTGCTCTTCGTCCTTGTTTTTAACCAGTTCCATGGTGCGCGGCTTGTTGTCCCCCTGTTTAAGCAGGCCCTTTTTCTTCAATGCGGCAAGATGATCATGGGCTCCCTTCACGGAAATGCAGAAAAAATCCGCCACTTCCCGGATTGTAGGGGAATACGCGCGGGCATTGACATACCCGGCGATGAACTCCAGCACTTCCTCTTGGCGTTTGGTAGGTTTCTTCATCATTTATAATCCCTGCTTCTATGATCCCCGTTCGTTTCATAGACACGGCGTGATATGTACAGTGTATCATATATGCCGGGAAAATGATACTCCCCGCATTGTAAATATGTTGAAAATGAGGCAATGCGCTTCCTTGACCCTCTCCCCTCGCGGCTGGTAGAATGGCAGTGCGCCATGCGCTTTTCGCCGGGATGATGGAATGGTAGACATTGGGGACTTAAAATCCCCTGGCCGTAAGGCCGTACGAGTTCGAGTCTCGTTCCCGGCACTGCGCCCCCCGCCGCGCGTGAGATGAACATTCCCGCCAAAAGCCCCGGCAGGGGAGGATATACGGTTTAAGAATCCCGCCCAAGGAACACGGCTACGGAGCCTCGGTCTCCTTCGCCTAAGAATTTGGGCAAATGGCTTCTTAAACCG
>Ga0123355_10012784_pt1 | contig 13022 bp, 10 predicted proteins | sample TergutEmb28metaG_3_FD_89872 | JGI IMG/M metagenome (GOLD analysis project Ga0123355, IMG submission 89872) | Embiratermes neotenicus P1 segment gut microbial communities from Petit-Saut dam, French Guiana - Emb289 P1 | ecosystem: Host-associated > Arthropoda: Insects > Digestive system > Gut ... | reverse complement strand
GCGCGCGCGCCTTCAGCTGGGACAAGCCCAAATCGCCCGGTATCGGACGTGGCATTTCGATCTATGAGCATCCGTCCCCCAATTTCGGGCTGTCGACCGTCGCGCTCACGATGGGCATCGATGGCCGGATCGCACTGACGCTGGGCGCACCCGAGACGGGAACGGGGTTCCATACGATTGCGGCGCAGCTGGTTGCTGAGCATTTCGCCGTTTCCGTTGACGAAGTCGAAATCGCGCAGGGCGATACGCTCTCGAGCAGCTTCGAGGTTGGCGCCGGCGGCCAGCGGCTGACGACCACGATCGGTCAGGCGATTGCAGCCGCCGCCGACAAAATGAAAGAGGCCCTGGCAGCACTTGCGGCGGAGCGGCTCAATTGCGCGCCGTCCGATATCCGGATGGGTGTGGACGGGTCGTTTTCCGGTTCGGGTGCCATGATCGAACGGCGCGCGCTCATGGGTTGGGCTGCCGAGCGCGGCAGGGCGCCCTTGGTCTGCCAGGGGGAGAGCACCCCTGGCCGGCCGAGCGACCGCACGAGCTTTGTGGCGCATTTTGTCGAGGTCGCGGTCGATCGCGAGACCGGGCAGGTGCGCCTGCACCGCATCGTCACCGCGCACGATGTCGGAACCATCGTCAACCCGATCACGCATCAGGGACAGATCGAAGGCGGGCTCATCCAATCGCTCGGCCAGGCGATGAGCGAGCGGCTCGTCTTGAAAGGCGGCGCGGTGATCACCGCGCATCTTGGCGACTACAAGCTGCCGACGGTTATGGACATAGCAGAGCTCGAAACCGTGCTGTTGCCGGGCGGCAGCGGCACAGCGCCGTTCTCGACGACGGCGATCGGCGAGATGAGCAATGTTGCACTTCCGGCGGCAATCACCAACGCGGTGTTCGATGCGGTCGGCGTGAGGCTGGTCGAGCTGCCGGTCAGCGCGGAAAAAGTGCTGGAGGGTTTGCGCAATCGAGCGGGCGCAGCATGAGGACCATCAAGCTCACGCTCAATGGCACGTCCGTCAGCCGCGAGATAGAAGACAATCGCCTCCTCATCGAATTCCTGCGCGAAGATATGAAGCTCACGGGCACCAAGGAGAGTTGCGGCGTCGGCGTGTGCGGCGCCTGCACCGTCCTGCTCGACGGCGAGCCGATCAGCTCCTGCCTCGCCCTCGCAGTTCATGCCGGTGGGCGCGCCGTCACGACGATCGAAGGGATTGCCGAACGCGACCGGCTGCATCCGCTTCAGGAGTCGTTTCTCGCTCATGGTGGATTTCAGTGCGGCATCTGCACGCCAGGGCAGATCCTTGCCGCCAAAGCGTTGCTAGACGCCAATCCGCACCCGACACGGGCAGAGATCCAGCATTGGATGATGGGGAATCTCTGCCGTTGCACCGGCTACTACAAAATCGTCGCATCGATCGCCGCAGCCAAGGGGGTGGAGTGACGTGGTCCCTTTCGCCTATCTTGAACCCGCTAGCCTCGATGAGGCGCTGGCGCTTCTGGCTCAGCATGGCGAGGCAGGCAAGCTCATCGCCGGAGGCACCGGCCTCGTCAATCTCATGAAGCAACGCCTGGTGCGGCCGGACTTTGTGATCGGCCTGCGCGCGATCACAGCCTTGGCCGATATCAACGAGAAGGACGGCCTCAGGATCGGCGCGCTCGCGACGATCCGGTCGCTCGAGGTTTCCGAGCTGGTGCGGCGCCGGGCGCCGCTGCTGGCCGAAGTCTGCGGGCACGTTGGCACGGTGCGGGTGCGGTCTATGGCGACGCTTGGCGGCGCGATGGCGCATGGCGATCCCAACCTCGACACGCCGCCTGCTCTCATCGCGATGGATGGGCAGATCGTCGCACGCTCTCGGCGCGGCAAGCGCACCGTTCCCGTAGAGGAGTTTTTCACCGGCTATTTCGAAACCGTGCTCGCGCAGGATGAGATCGTGACCGAGCTCCTGATCCCGGACCAGCCTGCAGGCAGCGGCACTGCCTTCCTGAAGTTCCTGCCGGCAACCCAAGACGATTATGCCACGGTATCGGTCGCGGCGCGGATCGCGCTCGGCACCGGTGGCGCCGTCACGGAGGCGCGTGTGGCGCTCGGCGCCGCAGCGATGGTGCCGGTGCGCGCGAGGGCGGTTGAAGCGGCGCTGGCGGGCAAAGCCTCAGATGAGAAGACGATCCGCGACGCAGCGCCTCTGGTGGTACATGCGATCGATCCGATTGCAGATTTCCGTGGCTCCGCCGAATACAAGCGAGAGATGGCCGTGGTCCATGTCCGCCGGGCGCTCGCTGAGGCTGCGGCCAAAGCCAAAAAAGCGCACTGAAGTGCTCGTGCCGATCGATGAGAACGCTTGTGTCTACGGCTGGTGAAAATCGTGGCCGAGTTGCGAAGAAGCGCGAAGGGCATCGCCTTGTTCTTCATCCGGCTGTTGAGCGGATCAGACGCCTCGGGCGTGGCGCGCTGGTCGGGGCTGCACCACCGATACATCCCATCTGCGTTTTCGATAGACGCAGGCATCAAACAGGCTCAGGCAAATCTGCCACCAGGTCGTCGAGACCATCCGTGATCGGCCGCAGCACCACAGCGCGCGCGTCGCCGCGCAGCACCTCGAATTTCGTTTCCGCAGCGTCACGCCAGAAGCGCAGGTCCAGGATCTCGGCGCCGAACCGAAGATCGAAAAGCGTCACGTCCGGCATCCAATCCGGCAACGCCGGATCGATATAGAGCTTACCGCGCGGGGCATTTGGGCTGATACCCAGCAACAACTGCAACAGCATGAAGGGGGTGCCGGCGGCCCAGGCCTGCGGCACGTTGGCGCCGACATACTGCACCGGGAAGGTGTCGTCCTTCCGCTGCAAACCGGCATAGAGTTCAGGCAACTGGTTCAGTTGGAAATGGCCGGCCGCACCGCTGATGCAGCGCGCCAGCGCTGCCGCTTCGGCGGCGAAGCCATAGCGGCGGAAGCCGGTCGCGATCAGCGCGTTGTCATGGGGCCAGACAGCGCCGGTCTGGTAGTTGTAGGGGTTGAAGGACTTGTGCAGTGCCGAGAGCGTGCGGATACCCCAGCCGCTCCACATATCCGGCTGCATCAGCCGCTTAACCACCCGCCCGGCCCGCTCCCTGGGCACGATGCCGGACCACAGGCAATGGCCGGGATTGGAGGCGACCGACCAGACTGGTTTCTTCTCGCCGTCGAGCGCGTAGGCGTAGAAGCCTGTTTGCTCGTTCCAGAACACGTCATTAAACTGGCGGAACAGTCTCGCCGCTTTCTCACGTAAATGGCGCGCCCGGTCGCGGTGCCCGAACGCGTCGTAGATCTCCGCCATGCGCAGCCAGGCGTCGTAGACGTAGCCTTGAAGCTCGCAGAGCGCCTTCGGTCCTTTCACCAGCGAGCCGTCCTCATACATGACAGCATCGCCGGAATCCTTCCAGGCGGTGTTCTCGTATCCGGCCGAGGATCGCGTCTGATACTCCTGAAAGCCATCGCCGTCGCGGTCGCCATAATTGTCGATCCATCCCAGACAGCCCTCGGCGGTGCACAGATGTTTTTCGATCAGGCTGCGGTCCCCGGTGGCGCGCCAGGCGCGATGCAACGCAATCAGATAGAGCGGCGTTGCGTCGGAGGTACCATAATAGGGTGTGTGCGGTATCTGTCGGAAGTGCGCGAGCTCGCCGTAGCGCAGCTCATGCAGGATCTTGCCCGGTTCGGCGTCCCGGTAATCGTCGCGCTCCTGCGCCTGGTGCGCCCCCAGCACGTCCAGCGCGCCGCGAGCGAAGTCGGGATAGACCAGTATGGTCTGCAACGACGCGATCAGACTGTCACGGCCGAACAGCGCGACGAACCAAGGCAGTCCCGCCGCGGGAATGAACACCATGTGATCGGTGCCATTGATCGGCAGGCGCAACGCCGCCATATCGGCGACGCCTTGGGTGAAGCAGCGATAGAACTCCTCGTTGCTGGTGCGGATTTTCAGCACGCTGCGCTGCCACGCAGCCATCGATTCCGCATGGCCGGAGGCATCGCTGTCGGCAATGCACTCGCGAGGGGCAGCATGCTTCGCTTTGCCGTCGAGCAGGTCGTAGAGCAGGCAACAATGCCAGATTTCCGCGGGATCGAGGGCGATATCGAAACTGATGCGGCCATTCGCGTAAACACCCTTCGCACCAGTGGGTTTGGCGGTCACTACGACGGAGCGGCTGAAATCGCGGTTGCGGTAGATCAGCCGCCATTGCTGGCGCCCTTCGCCCCATGTGGCTGCGATGCGGCCACGCCGGACGATGCGATTGCTCTTCACTTCGAAGATATCGGCGAAGTCACCACGCAGTGCGATCTCCAGGTTGAAGTGAACGGGCTTCAGCCCGTTGTTGGAGATATCGATGTCCTCGTGCAGGCCGCCGGTGACGTGGCGGCTGAGCGTCAGGCCCAGGGTGCGCGCAAGGACCGGCCCCTCCTCGGTCAGAAATGCGCGGTTGGTCTGGTAGATGCGTGCCGTGTAATAGTTGGTGGCGCCCCCGTTCAGCAGGTCCCATGGCTCGCCGTTGGCAAACAGGTTCCAACTGCTGATCACCCTCGTGTCGAGGAAATACAGCCCCTTGTCACTCGGCCATGCGATCTGCCCGTCCGGCTCGGTGACCAGTACGGTCTGACCCTGGTGAATGGAGATTTGCGGCGGGCCGACCTGGACCTTGAACGACATGACATACCCCCTTGCGCGCCAGCCCCAGCTTAGCCAATAGCGGCAAGGTTCACCACTAAGGCACCAAGGCGTGTCAATGGTTGTGCGCTTCCTCCACTTTTGGAGTCGGGCGGTCGTTCAAAGCGCCAAGACGGCGCAATTCTAATCGGGTTAGCCTTGCAGTCTCTTGGCCACTTCGGCGATGCGTCGGCCCCGATAACGGGCACCTTGCAACTCGTTGACGGTCGGCTGCGGGATCCGTCTCCCCCGGCGATAGTCGAGGCGCCATACCGCGATGGGCCGGTGATCTCGGCAAGCGTCATTTGGCCGACATGGCCGCCGTCGAGGCCGGCGACGACCATTCCGAAATGCAGGAGATGCGTAATGATGCTGAACAACGTCGTCTCTTGACCGCCATGCCGTGTGGCCGTCGAGGTGAATACGGCACGCACCTTGCCGTGGAGAGCGCCACCCGCCCACAGGCCACCCTCCTGATCCGGAAAGGTTGCCACCTGCGACGGGACGCGACCGAAACGCTTGCCCGCACCGATGATGATTGCATCACAGTTGGTCAGATCATCGACCGCGGCGACCGGCGCCGCTTTATCCGACTTGAAGTGGTGGCCTTTTGGCGATCTCCTCGGGAACGGTCTCGGGGAACGCGCTTGACTTCGACCTCGTCACCGTCTCGCGGGTACCGTCCCAGGACTAGGACAATGGTGGGGATGCAAGACCTCGAGGATCGGTATTTGTTAGCCGAGGCGGTGCCAAAGCGGCTTTACCGCTGCCGCAAGTTCGGAATGCCACGATCCCCCGTTCGCCGCCGTCGGTCTCCTTGAAGAATTCCTCGGCGTGCCGATCAATTTTTGCCCGCACTCACTGCTCACATTCCGCGCCGGCAATCGCGCTGATATGATCGCCTGAGGCCGATACGGCAACCGGGACGGCTGTGTCTTTGCGCGGGAGATGGGAATGTCGGTTCTCGAAAACGAGCCTCGGATGGCGGCAGGGGCAAAATCGGACCAAGCCGGCGACGAGATCGACCTTACCACCACGAAGCCGGGAACGCCCGGTGGCATCTTCATCCGCCAGTTCTGGCACGCGATCGCGCGCAGCGACGATCTGGCACCGGGTCGGGCAATCCCAATTCGAATCATGAGCGAGGATTATACCCTTTACCGCGGACACGGCGGCAAGGCTCAGGTGATTGGCTACCGCTGCCCGCATCGTGGTGCTCAGTTGTTTCTGGGTTGGGTCGAAGGTGATGATATCCGCTGCGTCTATCACGGCTGGAAATTCGATGGTTCGGGTCAGTGCGTCGAAGCTCCTGCCGAAAAACCCGGCTTCGAGAAAAATGTCAAAACCCGAACCTGGCCGACGGCCGAGGCATTCGGCCTGATTTACGCGTACTTCGGCGCGGGCGCGGCGCCGGCTTTTCCGCCATACCCGGAGTCGCATGGGGAAGGTTACGTCGAGGCTTGGCCGATGGAGCGGGTGCCGTGCAACTACCTGCAATCTTTTGAGAACAGCATGGACGAGGTCCATGTCGCCTTCACCCATAATCCCGGCGGCTCGCACGCCGCCCTGTCACGGAACCTGCCGATCATTACGGCGCAGGAAACCGATTGGGGTATGTTGCGCTTCGGCAAGCGGGCCGACGGCGCTGTCCGCCATACGCTGCACTATGCGCCCAACATTGTTCGCGTGATCGTTCCACCGCCACGGGGAATGGATGGCGTGGGCGGCTGGCCGGAAATTACTTTTCATTTCACGCCGGTCGATGACGAGAACCACCTTTGGCTGCTTTCCGCCAAGGTCCACGTCGCTGGCGAAGCGGTCGACGCTTACAAGCAAAAGCGGATCGAGTTCCATGAGAAGCGCGCGGCGGCACTGGAGGTCAACCAGCAGGTGAATGACATTTGGTCAGGCAAAGTTCCTTATGCGGAGGTTCGCCATCCCGACCTTGCCGTCGTGCAGGACATCGCGGTCCAAGCTGGTCAGGGACGAATCGCCGATCGCGGTACCGAATTTCTTGGGCGCTCGGATGCAGGCATCGTGCTTTGGCGCCGTATCCTGGCTCGCGAGCTGCGTATAATCGCCACGGGCGGCGAACCAAAGACATGGAAAAGACCGCCGCCCGAAGTGCTTCCGATCGTCGGGGTCAGCCCAAGCTGATTAGCCACGATTCGGCAATGCGGTTTATCGCCTTGCACTTTACCGCAGTCCCTCTACCCGTTGAGAACCTCAAGCTAAAGCCCCCCGAAAAATGCCGACAATCACCAGGCCGCCACCCCCGCCGATCGTTGAAATCCGGGCGCCGCCGTGCCCTGCCTCCGCAACTTGCTGTGCAGAGGCGGGCTGGGATGAGCTGTTCCACATGCGCAACCAGCAAATGCCCGGTCGTGGATTCGCTAATGTCGACAAGGGCGCCATGCATCAATAACGTCTGGCTCTATACGGACAAACCCCTTGCCGCAAAGCTCATCTAGCGGAGACCGCTATGCAGTTTAGCTTCTTTTCCTCGACTTCTTATATGGGCCCAGCCCCCGGCATGGCGGTATGGCCGATGCCGCCGCGGCTTTGCGACCGTTCGATCGCGGCAGCCAGCATCGAGCGCGGCCTCGACGTGTGTGCGCGCGCGGATGCGCTCGGGTACGACTGGGTAAGCCTCTCGGAACATCATTACGGCATTCTCACGCTGACGCCGAGCACGACGGTCATGGCCGCGGCCGTAAGCCGGGTCGTGAAACGCGCGAAGATCGCAGTACTGGGACCGCTGCTATCCATCGGGAATCCGGTTCGTACAGCAGAGGAGCTCGCCCTTCTCGATCATCTGACTGATGGCCGCCTGATTGTCCTGTTCCTGCAAGGAACACCGAATGAGACGCGGGCGTATGAAGCTCTCGGCGGCGACTCTCGGATGATCACGCAGGAGGGCATCGAGCTCGTCCTAAGGGCCTGGACCGACGGGCAGCCTTTTGCCTGGAAGGGCCGCCACTTCGATTTTCCGAATATCGGCATTTGGCCTCGGCCTCGCCAAGACCCGCATCCGTTCGTCTTCGGTTCTGGCAATCACGAAGACTCCGCCAGGTTTGCCGCTCGCCATCGTCTTGGGTTAGCGATGTCGTTCCTTCCCTTGGCTGCGGCGGAGCAGCGTATCGCGCTTTACCGCAGCGAGGCAGACAAAGCCGGATGGCTTCCAGGGCGCGAGCACATTCTCTATCGCGGCATCGGCCATCTCGCCGAGACAGACGAACAGGCCAAGGGCGAAATCACCGCCGCGACGGAGGCCAGGATCGCCACGGCGCGCAAGATAGAGAGCGAAGAAAACTGCGCGCCGCCACTCGGCGCGCCGGTGGTCGAACGCGCGCCGGTGTTCCAGCCTTTGTTCAACGGCTCGCCCCGTCGCGTGAGCGAACTGGCCCGCGCCTTTCACGAAGCGGGCGTCGGTACGCTCGACATCGCTTTTCATTGGGGACCGACCTCGTACGAACAGCAAGTCCGCTCGATGACGATGTTCGCGGAGCAGGTCATTCCCACGGGCCGCACTTGGTGAGACCCTTCGCTTTCGAAGAGATGCGGACGGTCCGACCGCAGCCGCGGGTGCACGTGCCGAAGCCGTCTTGGGCGCAGAGCTGAACGATCAAAACCGGCAAGGCCGATGAACGCCGTTCAACACCGCATAAAAGCTGGCCGGTTCTCACCGCGATATCGCGGAAGTGAAGAGGAAGAGGATACAGCCGACAAGCGCACCAACAATTGTGCCGTTCATCCGGATATATTGGAGATCGCTTCCGACGATCAGCTGCAGACGGTCCGTCAGCAGCGCCGTGTCCCAATTTCGGACCACATCGCTGAAGAAGGAGCCAATACCGCCGCGCCAGTTGGTCACGTAGAGAGCCAGGCGCTCAAGGGCGGAATCGATGTGCTTCTGCATCGACTCGTCGGTTTCAAGCGCGCGGCCCAGAAGCGACAAGCCACGCTGCAGGGTGATACGTGTTCGTGACGTCGGCGACTGCAGGTCACGGATCGCAAGTTCCGACAAATCTGTCCAAAGCGAGGCCAACCATGCCTGGATATCAGGATGGTCGAGGAGACGATTCTTGACGGCATTGATCTGCCTTCGCCGTTCGGGCGAAGTCTCGAGGCTGCGGATCAGGTCCGTGATCGAGTCTCTCAACTTCTGACGCGCATCGTTCGTGGGGTCCTGAAGATCGGCCATCAGTTTCAACATGCCGGAGATGAGCGCAGCTGCAATGCGGCGGTCGATTGCCTTCGGAATCCACCAGCGGCTGTGTTCCTGCACAAGCAGCTCGACGCGTTCCTTGTTTTGTTCGAGGAGTGCCCTCGTCACGTCGATCCCGCGGTCGAAAAGGGCATCGCCCTCGCCGCTCGCCGAGAGTGTCTTGAAAATGCGCGCAAGAACCGGTGCGACATCGGTGCGGCGAAGCTGTCTGCCCAGGGTCCGATTGGCAAAGTTCAGGAGGTCTTGGCTTCCCAGGGAACCGATAAGATAAGGAAGGCCGTCCGCAATCGTCCCCGCAATCGCCGCGGCGCTGGAAGGCATTGCCAGCCAGCCGGCAAAGCGACGTCCGACCTGCGCGCTCCGGAGCTTGGCAAGGATTACATCGGGCGTCAGGAAATATCGCTCTATGAGGCGGCCGATGGTCGCGGCAATGCGATCTTTGCTGTTAGGGATAATGGCGGTGTGCGGGATCGGTAGGCCGAGCGGATGCCGGAACAGCGCCGTCACCGCGAACCAGTCGGCGAGGCCTCCGACCAGACCGGCTTCCGCGCCAGCGCGCGGCAACAGTATTGCAAATCCCGGATGATGAACAAAGTGGCTGCCGACGAAGATGACTGCCATGGCGGCGAGAATGCTGTCTGCGAATATCCGGTTTCGGCGCAAGCGCCGGCGCGCATTCTTTGCGTCGGCGTCCGCGTCGACCGCGGCGGGAACGTAAGGCCGAGCTACCGGCATACCGAGAGCCCTTGTGCGTTTTGGGGAACGAGGCGGTTCCGGAACGACTTCATTCCGCGGACCTGCATTATGGTTCGTCTGCAAGTACAATCCTATCTTCCCACGGCGATGCCGCCATCAGCGGATCCAGGTTGCCAGCCGGCGGGGCCAATTCTCCTTCATCGCCGGGATCGCCGGTCCGAACGTCAGAAAGCCGATCCGCCCGCCGCATCAAGCAACCCGAATTTCGCCGAGAGCAACTCGGTTTTTCTGTTCAATCACGTCTTGCCGTCCCGTAGAAAAGATCGAGCGACAGTGGACCAAAGTGGAGCATTCGGTCACGCGGCCATCATGGCGGCCCCGATGGCCGCCATCAACGGCAGAAACGCCTGCCGGAAGCCTGGCCCAGCGGCGGTCGCGGCCCCTTTCTTCGCGTCGCACGATAGTTGCTTGTCTATTTTCGATGCCACCACCAGAGCCCCTGGGTTCTGGTCCACCCGGGCCGCTCTTGTCCGCCGGGGTCCTGTGGCAACGGCATCATCGCTTTCGCAATTTTCCGGCCGCTTTTTCCTCGGCGGGCGGCAGGTTTAAGCCCTCGCTCTCCTTGATCGTGCGCATGATGAAACTCGACCGGACGTCCTTGACTCCGGGCATCCGGCGAAGCTGGTCAAAGACGATGTCGGAATAGGCCTTCGCGTCGCGCGCCGCGACGTAGAGGATCGCATCATAGCTGCCCGAGACGATATAGCAGGAGACAATTTCCGGAATAGCGCGAATCCGTTCCGCGAACTCCGCGGCCGTCGCACCTGTAACATAGTCGAGCACCAGTGTGACATAGGCGACGAAGCCGATCCCCACCGCTTCAGGCTCAAGAAGCGTTGTGTAACCCCGGATGATGCCGTCCTCCTCCATGCGGCGGATGCGGCGCGAGCAGGGCGCCTCCGACAGGCCGACCTGCCGCGCAATCTCGACATTGGTTGCACGGGAGTTCCGCAACAGCTCCATTAGGATGGCGCGGTCGAAGCCGTCGAGAACGACGTAGTCATGCGGTAGAGGTCGTGCGGGGCCGCGCTCGCGTCCGTGGCGATACGATTTCGCTGCGTTGGACGGCCCCGTCACTTTCGGCCGTCTCGCTGATTTCATGCGCAGAATGGACCTCTTGAGCTGAAACCTTGCGCGGAACTGCTCTTCAACGAATGAAATGGCAAGGACATGTCGGTGTCAATCCGCTTAGCCTAGTCCCGTAGCTTTGAGGGGAGCCCGAGGAGGCACAGCATGGAGACCGGCATCGGACACGGCATCGCAGCGGCCCAACCTGATCATCCGCCTGTCTTTCCGGTGATCCCCGCGCAGCGTCGGATTGGCGACGTCGGCCCCGCCGTCAGCTTCGAATTTTTTCCACCCAAGACGGCTGCCGCCGAACAGCAACTCTGGCAGACGATCGGCCGCGTCGCCGCCGTCGGTCCTGCCTTCGTCTCGGTGACCTACGGTGCCGGTGGTTCCACTCGCGAGCACACGCACAACACCTTGCTCCGCATTCGGCGCGAGACGGCATTGGAGCCGGCGGCGCATCTGACTTGCGTGGGCACAGGCCGTGCTGAAATCCACGAGATTGCAAACCGTTACTGGGCGGCCGGCATTCGCCACATCGTCGCGCTGCGCGGTGATCCGCCAGCGGACGTTGCCGGATTCACGCCGCATCCCGGCGGTTATCGGCACGCCGCCGATCTGGTCGCGGGACTGAGCCGCATCGCACCCTTCGAGATCAGCGTCGCCGCCTTTCCGGAGGTGCATCCCGAAGCACGTTCGCCGGAAGCCGATCTTGACAATCTCAAACGCAAGATCGACGCCGGCGCCACCCGCGCCATCACGCAATTTTTCTTCGATGCGACCGTCTACCTCCGCTTTCGCGATAGGGCACGCGCTGCCGGCATTGGCGTGCCGATCGTACCCGGCATACTGCCTGTCACCGATTTCTTTCAGATGACGAAATTCGCGGCGCGCTGCGGAACCAGCGTACCGGCCTGGCTTGCCGACCAATTCGCCGGTCTCGAAGACGATCCCGAGATGCGGCGCCTGATCGGGGCGGCGGTCGCGGCCGAATTGTGTCGCGTGCTGCAAAGTCACGGGGTCGATGAATTCCACTTCTACACCCTGAACCGCGCGGAGCTGAGCCTCGTTATCTGCAGGATGATTGGGGCGCGCGAGCCCGCGGCGGCCACCGCAACGGTGCGCTGACGCGAGGCTGCCATGACGCATCTCCTCGACGTCCTTGCCGACCGGGTGCTACTCTGCGATGGCGCTGAGGGCACGCGGATCCAGACGCTTGGCCTCGATACCGAGCGCGATTTCCTGAGCCATGAGAACTGCAGCGAGATCCTGAATGAGAGCCGGCCCGATCTCGTTCGCGACATCCATCGCGGCTATCTCGCCGCCGGCGCCGATGCGATCCAAACGAACAGTTTTGGCGGCTCGCCGATCACGCTCGGCGAGTTCGGCATCGCCGAGAAGGCTTTTTCGCTCAACCGTCGCGCCGCCGAACTGGCGCAGGAGGCGGTTGCGATGTTCGCCGGTGACGGACGGAGCCGGTTCGTGTTTGGCTCCATTGGACCGGGAACGAAGCTGCCTTCCCTCGGACATATCGGCTATGACGCGCTCGAGGAAGCTTATGCCGAACAAGCCTCGGGATTGCTTGCCGGCGGCGTTGACGCCTTTCTGGTCGAGACTTGTCAGGACCCGCTGCAGATCAAGGCCGCGGTTAACGGCATCAAGCGCGCGCGGAAAGATCGGGACACCCCGATCCTTGTCCAAGTCACGGTCGAGACCACCGGCACGCTTTTGGTCGGGACCGATATCGCGGCCGCGGCGACGGTGGTGCAGGCGCTCGACGTGCCAGTCATCGGGCTTAATTGCGCTACAGGGCCCCAGGAAATGGCAGAGCATGTGCGGTGGCTCGGCCAGAACTGGCCTCAGTTTATTTCGGTCCAGCCCAATGCCGGCCTGCCCGAACTGGTCGATGGCCATTCGCACTATCCGTTGACGGCTGGCGAGCTGACGAACTGGCTAGAGCGCTTCATTATGGAAGACGGAGTCAATCTGATCGGCGGCTGCTGCGGCACCGACGCCGATCACATTGTCGCACTCGACGCGATGCTGCGCCGGCTCGGAAAAGGTTCGGTGCGACCGCGTCCGCTCGAGCGCCGTAGCGTCCGGGTGCCCGCGCTTGCTTCCCTCTATGGCCAGGTGCCCCTGCGTCAGGAGAACGCGACACTGGTGATCGGCGAACGCTGCAACGCCACCGGATCGAAGCGCTGGCGCGGATTTCAGGAACGGGCCGATTGGGACGGCTGCCTCGCGATGGCACGCGAGCAGATCGCCGACGGTTCGCATGCGCTCGATG
>Ga0123355_10012782_pt1 | contig 13022 bp, 9 predicted proteins | sample TergutEmb28metaG_3_FD_89872 | JGI IMG/M metagenome (GOLD analysis project Ga0123355, IMG submission 89872) | Embiratermes neotenicus P1 segment gut microbial communities from Petit-Saut dam, French Guiana - Emb289 P1 | ecosystem: Host-associated > Arthropoda: Insects > Digestive system > Gut ... | reverse complement strand
GGCGTGTTTTGCCTGCTTTTCCACGTGGAAAAGTAGGGTGCCGAAGGCAACGCAAATGCGTGTGCCCCAGGCATACTGCGGGAAAGCAACGCACCGCAGGCACGCTAAGGTGCGATCTCTCCGAGGCAGCCGTCTTCGTGTAGCTGCGTCAACCGCACGGGTAATATCTCCCCGCAGATATCCCCGGATGATCGCGCCCACACCGGCGTGTAGCAGGGGGTATGGCCGTGGCAGAGGCCGTCTTGTTCACTTTCGAACAGGACGGGATAGGCGCCGCCCAGGCGGGTGCGCAAAAAAGCGGCGCGGCTCTCGTTGACGGTGTCGGCCATTTCCTTTGCCCTTTGGGACGCGATTTTTGGGGGAACGCGCCCCGGCATATCGGCGGCGGGGGTGCCCGGGCGGGGGGAATAGATGAATACGTGGGCGCGGGCAAAGCCCATCTGCCGGACGAAGGCTTTGCTCGCCTGATGGTCGTCGTCACTTTCTCCGGGAAAGCCCACCATGATATCGGTGGTGATAGCGCAACCGGGGAATGCGGCGCGCAGTTTATCCGCCGTTTGCCGGTAATATTCGGCGCCGTAGCGGCGATTCATGCTCTCCAGGGTTCGGTCGCAGCCGCTTTGCAGGCAGAGGTGGAAGTGATCGCACAGTGCAGCCCCCTGCCAGCGATCCTGCCGGAACCTCGTCCAGCGGGAGATATCCTCATCGGTGATGAGGTCCGGCTCAAGCGAGCCCAGCCGGATTCTGCTAAGGCCGGGCGTGCGGCATGATGTTTCTATCGCGTCTGAGAGGGTGAGGCCCAAATCCTGCCCATAGCAGCTCAGGTTTATGCCGGTCAGGACGGCCTCTTTGTACCCGGCGCGGGCGAGATTTTCCAGCTCCTCGCGAATATCTCTTGGCGGCTTGGAGCGCACCGGCCCCCGCGCCTTAGGAACGATACAGTAGGCGCATCGGCGCTCGCAGCCGTCCTGAATCTTCAAAAATGCCCGCGTGCGGTGGGAGAGCGGGAGCGCCCCGGCCTGCTCGAACGGCTCGTCTTGGGTATGCGCGGGGATATCCACCAGCCTGCCGGATTTTCCCGCCAGCTTATCCAAAACGGCGGACACCAGCGCCGCGCGGTTTTTCGAGCCCATCACGATATCGGCCTGCGGTATCCCCCCGGCCTTTTCGGGGAAGGCCTGCGGGAAGCAACCGCACAGAACCACAACCGCGCCGGGCGCCTGCCTGCGGAATCTCCGCAGCGCTTGCAGGCTCTTTTTCTCGCCCGCCGCGGTCACAGTGCAGGAGTTCACAATATAGGCATCGGCCGACTGCTCCGGATCCAAAACGGCAAAGCCCGCATCGCCAAACGCCTGCATCAGCGAAAAGCTGTCGTGCTGGTTGACCTTGCAGCCAAGTGTGTAAAACGCCACAGTAGGCAAAGGCGGCGGCTCCTTTCTGTAAAGGTTGGTTGACGAATCTTGCGCAAGCTGGTAAAATAATCTAAAACATGCGGGAGGATGCGCCCATGACGCAAATGCACGTTATGCTGCACACGATAAACGATGTGAAGGAATTTGTGGAGATCGTCTCGAAGGTTGAGTTTGACGTTGACCTGATTTCCGGCCGCTACGCCGTGGACGCGAAGTCCATCATCGGCATTTTCAGCCTGGATCTGGCCGGGCCGATTAAGGTGAACATCTACTCGGACGACTGCGCTGACCTCATGGCCAGCCTGCAAAAATTCGCGGCACAGCACAAAGATTAGCGTCCGGCCATCACTATTTGATACCCGTGGCGCTATTTCCCCACGCAAAAGCGGGCGAATACTTCGTCCACTACGGCTTCGGTCGCGCGTTTGCCGGTCAGGGTCAGCAGATGCTCCAGCCCCGCTTCCAGGCAGACGCAAACGCAGTCGAGGGTCACGCCGCCGGCCAGACCGTCCAGAGCGTCGCCTATGCAGTCGGCGGCGCTTTTCAGGCAGAGGCGTTGCCGCTCGTTGGCGATCAGCGCTGCCGCCGGGTCGGCGCTCTCCAGCGCCAGCGCCTTTAGCACCGCGCTCTCCAAATCCCTGCGGCCTTTGCCGGTTGCCGCCGATATATTCACAACGCAGGGAACATCCCGGCGCAGCTCGTCTTCGTCTATGCGGGCGGGCAGGTCGGTTTTATTCACCACCGCTATCACATTTTTGCCGCGAACCAGCTCAAGCAGTTCGCGGTCGTTTTGTTGTAAAGGCTCTGAACTGTCCAGCACGGCCAGAATCAAATCGGCGCTTTCCAGCGCTTTGCGGGAGCGGGCCACGCCCTCTTGCTCCACCGGGTCGTCGGTATCGCGGATACCCGCCGTGTCCAGCAGATTCAGGGTAAGCCCCCCTAGGCTGACAGTCTCGCGCACCACATCCCGGGTGGTGCCGGGCAGATGCGCAACTATGCTCAGCTCATCCCCGGCCAGCAAATTCATCAGGGTGGACTTGCCCACGTTCGGGCGCCCGACAATGGCCGCGCTCACCCCCTGACGCAGCAACCTGCCCCGGTCGTAACCGGCAAGCAGCTTCTCCATCCCGCCTGCGAGACGGTTCAAATCCCCGGCCAACTGCAATTCGTCCACCGGAACGAGATCCTCTTCCGGGTAATCTGTCCATGCGGCGATGTGAGCGCACCAGGCGGTGAGCTCATCGGCGATAGCTTCGATTTCACGCGCAAGTACGCCATCCTTGGCGGCAAGGGCGGCCCGCATGGCCCCCTTCCCCTGCGCGGACACCAAATCCATAACCGCTTCCGCTGAGGAGAGATCCATCTTGCCGCCCAGAAACGCACGCTTGGTGAATTCCCCGGCCTGCGCGGGCTGCGCGCCCGCCTCAAAGCAAAGCCGCAGCACCCGCCCCAGCGCGTAGCTCCCGCCGTGACAGCACAACTCAACCATATCCTCGCCGGTGTAACTTTTGGGCGCGCGGTAGACAATGGCCACAACTTCATCCACCGGGCCGTCGGCGTCGTACACCTTGCCGAGAGCAGCACGGTACCCCTTCATCCCCTCAAGGGATTTTTCCTCGTTGTAGGGCCGGAAAACCCGCGCCGCCAGCCCGATCGCGCCCGCGCCGGAAAGGCGCACCATCCCCACCGCGCCCATACCCGCGGGGGTGCTTATCGCCGCTATGACCTGTTGCATTTCATCCCTCCGGGTGGATTTTTGGCCGGTGATGCAAACTTCGGAATCTCCGATGGATTTTTTACGGGGCGAAGCGCCCCCGTGCCCCCGGTTTCTTTGTTGAACAGGCAAAGACCTACTTAAGGGCATTAAATACTAATATTGTATGGGGCGCTCCGCCCCCTATACCCCAGGGTTACTTTTGGCCACGGCCCCAAAAGTACCCAAAAGGGCCGTTTAAGGGGGGCCTGCGCTATCGCGCGCAATCCCCCTTAAGAAACCCCCTCTTGCCAGCGTAGGCATAGGCCACATCAAAATCAAGTGGAGCGCAAAGAAAAATGAGATGTTTGAGTGGACGGCGTGGATGAACTAATACCTCTGTTATGAAGGCAGCGAGTTCTCATTTTTCTCAGCGGAATTTCCTGTTATCGGCGGGAAGGGGCCGGGGGAACCGTGAGGGGGTTAGCTACGCGAAGGCGCCGTCTCGCAGCTTTGCAGTGCAAAGCTATCGCTCACGGCTTTCCCCGGTGTGTTTTGCCTACTTTTCCACAAGGAAAAGCAACGCGCCGCGGGTTGCGCGACTATGGGCGCATTCAGCCGACAGGCCCCTGCTTTTTCCACTTTTCGTCTTCATACCATGCTTTGCCGCTAAACTCTTCCCACTTCACAACAGACTTGGTAAAGTTTATTGTCAGATAAAAACTTCCTACACCGCCGTCAATATCAAAACACGCTCTATATCGGACTTTTTCAGTGGCAGGCAAATCTTCCATACCGTAGATATAACAGTACCCCTGCAATGTATCTTTCAATATATCAAAATACTGCGCCGGCTCTGCGGCTGTGGCTTCTTGGGATTTTATCAAGTTGTTATTGCTGTCAAAAGTTTTATACGCGCCAAAAACAATGTTCTCTATATTAACATTTTCAAAAGTTATTAAAGCATTTTTGACGCACATATCTTCATCAAAGTTGTTTTGGGTGTTCGAGGTTGTTGCGTTGACGGCAGACACTTCCCAGACCATATCCCTGTTAACAAAGCTGATATTGCTTATATGTGCGTCATGAAATTGAAAATGAGTTAACTCATCAACAGCTGTATATTTCATCCGTTAAGTGCAACCTTTCTTTGTGTCAAAGATACCGCCCCTAAAGCGGCCGCATGGTGGGGAAGAAAATAACATCGCGGATGGAAGAGCTGCCGGTAAGCAGCATAATAAGCCGATCCACCCCGATACCCAGCCCTCCTGTGGGCGGCAGGCCGTATTCCAGCGCGGTAAGGAAATCTTCGTCCATGTCGTTCGCTTCCTGATTTCCGGCGGCTTTCAGGGCAGCCTGGCGGACAAAGCGCTCCCGCTGGTCTACGGGATCGTTCAGTTCAGAAAACGCGTTTGCGTACTCGCGGCCAAGTATAAACAGCTCGAAGCGCTCGGTGTAGTCGGGATTTTTGGCATCCCGCTTGGCCAGCGGCGATATCTCAACCGGGTGCCCGATTATGAAGGTCGGCTGCACCAGTTTATCCTCGGCGTACTTTTCAAAGAAGGAATTTAGGATATCCCCCTTACCGTGGTGCGGCTCCACTTTTATGTGGTGCTGCCCCGCCAGCTCCTTTGCCTGCTCGAAAGAGCTTACTTCAGCGAAATCCACGCCCGCGTGCTGCTTTACGGCGTCCAGCATGGTTAGGCGTACAAACGGCTTGTCCAGATCAATTTCCACGCCCTCGAACGTCACTTTGCCGGTGCCAAGCACCCGGTTGGCGACTGTGCGGATCAAATCTTCGGTGAGCCGCATCATCCCCTCGTAGTCAGTGTAGGCCTGATACAGCTCGAGCAGTGTAAATTCCGGGTTGTGGCGGGTGGAAATGCCCTCGTTGCGGAAAACACGGCCGATCTCGTACACCCGCTCGAAGCCGCCCACAATCAGCCGCTTGAGGTGCAGCTCCAGCGCGATGCGCAGGTTCATATCCAAATCCAGCGCGTTGTGGTGGGTGAGGAATGGCCGCGCAGCCGCCCCCCCGGCAACCGTGTGCAAAACGGGGGTTTCCACTTCCAGAAAAGCGCGCCCGTCCAGAAAAGCGCGAATCTCCTTGATGATTTTGCTGCGCCGCACAAAAACTTCCCGCACTTCTGGGCTTACTATGAGGTCGAGATACCGCTGGCGGTAGCGCAAATCGGTATCCTTGAGGCCGTGCCACTTCTCGGGCAGGGGGATTAGCGACTTACAGAGCAGCCGCATAGCCGTTACCTTGAGGGATATTTCACCCCGCTTTGTGCGGAAAACTTCGCCCTCAAAGCCCGCGATATCGCCGATATCCCACTTCTTGGCGGCTTCGTAGGCTTGCTGGCCAACGTCGTCCACCCGGACGTAAACCTGAATCCGCCCGGAGACGTCCGCCATATCAAAAAAGCTGGCCTTGCCCATATCCCGCTTGCTCATAATCCGACCGGCAATCGAGGCTGGTTTGCCCTCCATCGCCTCAAAATCCGCGATGATCTGCGCCGCATATGCGCTGCGCTCATACCCGGTGACCTCAAAAGGGTTCTCGCCCTGATCCTTTAAAGCGGACAGCTTGTCCCGCCGCACCTGTAAAAGTTCGGAAAGCCCGGGACCTTCGCCCTGCGCCGCTTGGTCGCGCTCGTGTTCATGCATGAGTCACTGCTCCTTGTTTTTGTGTTTTTTCCTATTATACCTAACGCGGCGCAAAAAAGCTAGTGGGGCACTATGCGGTTGGGGCAATGGCACTTTTAAGATAAATTGGTATCTCCGATGGATTTAGGATGGGGCGCTTCGCCCCAAATCCCTAGATTCCTTTTTGTGCGGGCAAAACCTCGCTTAAAGGCATTAAGAATTAATATTGTATGGGGTGCTTCACCCCCATACCCCCGGGTTACTTTTGGCCACGGTCCCAAAAGTAACCAAAAGGGGGTTGGGGGTTATCTACATCAAGTGGAGCGTTTTAGGCGTAACCCTTTAATCAACACAGGTTCAAGGGGGTCGGGGGGATTCTAAAGGGGGGCAAATGGGGTCGCTGACCCCGCCCTCCTTTAGCGGCCTTTTTTTGGTTCCTTTGTTTTGGCCGCGCAAAAAAAGGAACGCCCGCCCGGCCAGGGCAAAGCCTCCGGCGCAATGCCGAAAAAGGCCAGGGCAAAACTATCCGGCATTATGCCGCAAAGAACAGAAAGGACGCAGGTTGTGAAATCTACTCGTTGCGCCGCTGCCAGCCTCACGCCAAAGGCATCCTGCGAAAAGGTCTCAACGCGAGATGACTCCATCCTCCTCAATCCCCCGCGCTAACAAACTCGCAAGCTGCGTATACCGCAGCACCTTGCGGTGGTTCTGCACCATCAAATGCACGGTATCCTTGCGCCCCAGCAAAATCAGCAGCTTTTTTGCCCGCGTCACCCCGGTGTACAGGATATTGCGGTAATACAACTTGTCGTGGTAGTTCATCAGCGGGATAATCACCGCCTCGAACTCGCTGCCCTGACTTTTGTGTACGGTGACAGCGTAGGCGTGCTCAATCTGGTCGATGCTGTCCATCGAGTGGACGGCCACGCGGTCGTCGTAGCGGATCAGCATGGTCTGGCTGGGGGTGTCAATCATCTCCACAATGCCGATATCCCCGTTGAAAACGCCGGTGCCTTTTTCGCCGTCATCCCGCGTCCAGGGGATGTCGTAGTTGTTTTTCACCTGCATCACTTTATCCTGCTCGCGGTAGGTGATGTTGCCGAATTTGCACTGCGCGCGCGCCGGGTCTTTGGGGTTGAGTTTTTGCTGAAGCATCCGGTTCAGCTCCACCGTGCCGATGGCCCCCACCCGGCTGGGCGCGATCACCTGGATATCCCAGATGGGGGAGAAGCCGTAGGCCTCGGGCAACCGCTTGGCGCAAAGGTCGGATACGGTCGCGGCGATGGACGCGTAATCGGTTTTTTGGATGAAGAAGAAGTCGCTGTCCCGCACGGTGAGGTCGGGGTGCTCGCCCTTTACGATGCTGTGGGCATTGCGCACTATCAAGCTGTCCTGCGCCTGACGAAATATTCGGTTTAGGTGAACTGTCGGCACAATATCACTGGCGATGAGGTCGCGCAGGATGTTGCCCGCCCCCACCGATGGCAGCTGGTCGGGGTCGCCCACCAGAATCAAACGGCAGGAAAGCCGCAGCGCTTTCATCAAACTGTAAAGCAGCTGGGTATCCACCATGCTGGCTTCATCCATGATGACGGTGTCCGCCCGCAAGGGCGTTTTTTCGTCCCGCTTGAATTTATGGCCGCCGGTTTCCGGGTCGCGGAAGTCAACTTCCAGCAACCGGTGGATGGTGCTGGCCTCTCGCCCGGTAACTTCGCTCATCCGCTTGGCCGCCCGCCCGGTTGGTGCCGCAAGGGCGACTTTTTCCCCTTTTTGCTCAAGCAGCTCGATGATGGCATTCAGGGTGGTTGTCTTGCCGGTACCCGGCCCTCCGGTTAGGATAAACACCCCGCAGCTGGCCGCCATACCCACCGCTTTTTTTTGCAGCGGGTCATAGCTGATGCCCAGCCGCTCGCCCAGCCGGTCTATCTCCCGCGAAATATCCGGCGGGGCAGGGGGGGTGTTCGAAAGCATGAGCGCGATCCGCCCGGCAATGTACATCTCGGCCTGATAAAAACCCGGCAGATAGACAAAAATCCGCCCGTCCATCTCCTGCGTGATAAGCTCGCCTTCAAGGTCGGCCTGCTCCAGCGCGGATTCCAGCGCCTCCTCAAAGTCGTGGGCGTCCAGCAAAGTGGCGGCGGTGGCCAGCAGCTTATCCCGCGGCAGACAGGTGTGGCCGACCATCAGATTATGACTCAGCACGTGGATAAGCCCCGCCTTCAACCGGCGCGGGTCGTCCGCCTGCACATCCAAACTGGCCGCAACCGCCTCGGACTGCTCAAAACTCAGCCCGATCGATTCATGCATGAGCGCGTAAGGGTTTGTCTCGATCTCCTGCTGCACGAGCGATTCCCACCGCTTCCAAATGCGGATGGACGCTGTTGCCGATATCCCAAACCGCGCAAGATAGGCCATAACCGCCCGAATCCCGAAAATCCGCCGGTACTGCTCGTAAATATCTGCCGCCTTCTTTTCGGAGATGCCGTAGACATCGGCCAGCTTGCGGTGATCCTTCTCGATAATCCTGAGCGTTTCGTCCCCGAACCGAGTGACCATCCTGCGGGCCAGCGCCGGGCCAACCCCCTTGATAACCCCCGAACTGAGGTATTGCAGAATTGCCGCCGCGCTGGCAGGCATGTGCCGTTCGCAGATTTGCGCCCTAAACTGCTCGCCGTAGGTGGGGTGGGCCACATACCGCCCGGTGAACGCGGCCTCCTCGCCGACTGCGATGCCCGGCAGCTCACCGACAACCGTCACCAGATGCGCGCCGGCATCCAGCTCCAGCACAACATAACCGGTCTGCTCGTTGGAGTAAACGATCGCCTCCACGGTGCCGGTTAACGTTATCATAGGCTGTTCTTCCCGCCGCATAGGGTGACCCCCTCATTTTTTCTAATGTGTGGGGCGCTCCGCCCCCTATACCCCAGGGTTACTTTTGGCCGCGACCCCAAAGGCCGCTTAAAGGGGGGACTACGCTATCGCGCGCATCCCCCTTAAGAAACCCCCTCTTGCCAATAGAGGCATAGGAAGTATCAAAATTGAGATGCTGCTAAGCCCTTTCATCGGGGGGTGCGGGGGGATACCTAAGGGGGTGCCTGCTGGGGGCGTGCCCCCTGCATCCCCTTAGGCGTGTTTTGCCTACTTTTCCACGAGGAAAAGTAGGGCGCCGCAGGCTGCGCGAGCCTGGCCGCAAAACCGAGCAAGCCCGGTAGTAGAAAGGATTCGCCCCATTCAGGGGCTTGGGGGGTCAGTCACCCCAAGAGAGCAAGCCACCTACCTCACCGCCAACCTAACCGAATTCACCAGCACCCCGCCCGCGCACAGCAGAATTCCTGCCACAAGCAGCGCCGGGCTAAGCAGCGGCCCGCCTGTCAGGCTGGCCAGCCCGGAGGCAAACGCGGCGCAGATCACACCGAACGCAAACGCAATCCATAAATTCTGTTTTATGTTCCTGATGGTTGCCCGTGCGAAGCTCAGGGCGGCGGGCAGTGTGAGGGGGTCGGGGCTTGTTATGGCGATCTCCGCGTAATGGGTGGCCGGGGCGGAGGCGTCTATGGCCACGCCTATATCCGCCTGCGCGATGGCTGGCGCGTCGTTTGCCGCGTTCCCAATCATGGCAACAACTTTGCCCTGTGCCTGCAAGCGCTTTACATACTCGGCCTTTTGCTCCGGGGTAAGCTCGGCCATCACCTCGGATATCCCTACCTTGGCTGCCACAGTAGCGGCTACTTTGGAATCATCCCCGGTCAGCATAACTACATCCAACCCCATGGTTATCAATTTTTTCACGGCCTGCGCACTGCTTGCCTTAATCGCGTCGGCAATGGCCAGCACGCCCAGCGGCTTTCCGTCCTCGGCCAGGAAAAGCGGCATCTTGCCCTCATTTTCCAGCCGGTAGGCTTCCAAATCCAACTGTTGGGGGATGATGATCTTCTTTTCCGCCAGCAGGCTGCGGGTCCCCGCGTGGTACAGACGGCTCCCGATGTTTGCCTCGGCCCCCCCGCCGGGATGGATGACATGCCGCTCGGCCTCTTTGGGCACAAGTTTTTTCTGCCGGGCGCGCCCGACTACGGCGCGGGCAAACGGGTGCCCGCTTGAGCGCAGGGCGGACGCGGCAAGCGCAAGCAGGGCGGCGGGGTCCCCGCCGGGGATCGGCACAACATCGGTTACCACCGGTGTTCCCTCGGTGATGGTGCCGGTTTTGTCCAGCGCCACAACATCAACCCGGCGGGCGGTTTCCGGCACGGCGGCGTTTCGTATGATAAAGCCCTTTTCCCCGCCCCTGCCCATTCCGGTAAGGATGGCGGCCGGCGCGGCTATCCCCATGGCGCAGGGCAGCGCGGATATCAGCACCAAAGCCAGTACCCGCAGGCCGAACGCGAAATTTCCCCGGGTGATAATAATCGCGGCAATGCCCGCCACCACCGAAGCCGCGGCGAAAATAAGTACAAACCAGAAGCTGAGCGCGTCGGCAATACCAATCCAGACAGATTCGCCCTGCAGCTTATCTTCCTTGTCGGTCTGCGTGCCGTTTCCGGGTGCGGCAGGCGCAGCCTTGGCCTGGTCAGCCAGCCGGATATATTCGGCCAGCTTGGTATCTTCGCCAACCTTGTCCACCCGGATAACCAGGCGGGTATTTATGCACAGGGAAGGCGCGTACACGGCGTCCCCCGGCTTTTTATCCACCGGCAGGCTGGCTCCGGTTAGCGCGCTCTCATCAACGGCGCACTCGCCCTCCAAAACCACGGCGTCCGCCGGAATCCGCTCGCCCGACCAGACAATAACGCTGTCTTTAGCCTGCAACTCCAGGGCGTACATCTGCCGCTCCCTGCCGTCCCGCAAAACAGTGAAAGTCTGTTCGGCCCCGGCCAGCTTCGCGATAGCCAGCCCGGACTTTTGCTCCATCCGCGCTTCCAGGGATTCCCCCAGCAAGATGAGCACAAGCGCGGCCCCCGCGCCGTTAAAATACAGATGGTAGGCCGCGCCGGAATCCCCAATCAGCACCCAAATGACAGATACCAGGCTGTACAGCGCCGCCGCCGCAACCCCCACCGTCAGCAGGGAATACCAGCCCGGCCTGCGCGCTATGATCTTGCGTGCCCCCTCGACTAGAACCCGCGCGCTCAACCCGGCAATGGCCGCAAACAAAACCAGCTGCGCCAGCGCAAAATAAATCGGCCCGCCCACCGGGTGGACAGCAGCCGGAAGCCCACCCCCAGGCAGCCAGCCAAGCAGCGGCGCCAGGGAGATATACAACAGCAAAACCGTCAAAACCGCACTTATAACAAACCGCCGCCATGCCCATTTCAAAGCGGTATCTTGCATTGGGATTGCCTCCTCGCGTTTGGATAGATATCTTTCTTGAATAAATACCTCTGTAAGACAAGACCTTGGAGCTTCGTACCAAAATAAACCGTTGCGGACTGTCCGCAGTGTAAAGTTTTCAGGCTTTACAGCCCTGCGTTGGCCATGCTTGGGTTATCATCTTGACGGAGCAAATTCCCACCCTGCGGGCGGGAACGGTAGCTCAGATTTTGCGGGCGCATTGCAGAACTTTATGTGCTTCGCAAACTTTATCGCCAGGTGCATAGAGGCGCTGGAATCCCATTTGGGCTGCGCCACCACGGGCAAGCCACATACTACAAGTATAATTGACCACGATTTATACAATTTGTGCGCAAATCCGACAATCACGCATCATACGTTGAGTATAATGTCTACCGCATTATACAGCTTTCGACAATCTTATGTAATGTCCAGCAAGAACGATTGACCAGCGGTGGAGATGGGGATATCGAAAAAATCCTGCACGGTGGCGGCTATGTCGGCGAAGGTGGGGCGGGTTCCCAGGTTGACGCCTTTGCGCAGGCTTGGGCCGAAGGCTATCATCGGCACGTACTCCCGGGTGTGGTCGGTGCCGGGGAAGGATGGGTCGCAGCCGTGGTCGGCAGTCAGCATCACCATATCGCCGGGTCGCAGTTGGGGGATAAAGGCTTCCAGCCAGGCGTCGAATTCGTTCAGGGCGCCTGCGTAGCCGTCCACGTCGTTGCGGTGGCCGAAAAGCGTGTCAAAATCCACCAGGTTCACAAAGCACAGGCCGCTGAAATCCCGCCCGGCCATCTGGGTCAGGGTTTGCATCCCCTGCTTGTTCGACTTGGTGGGATGGCTCTCGCTCAGCCCCTGGCCCGCGAAGATATCCCCGATTTTGCCCACGCCGATCACCTCAAGCCCCTTTTGGCGCAGGATATCCAGCATGGTGGGGGCTGGCGGCAGAAGGGAGTAGTCGTGCCGGTTGGCAGTACGTGTAAAGCTACCTGACTCGCCAACAAAGGGGCGGGCTATGATTCGGCCCACGCTGTGCTCGCCGCTCATGATTTCACGGGCCTGGCGGCAGTATTCGTACAATTGCCCGATTGGCACGATTTCTTCATGCGCCGCGATTTGCAGCACGCTGTCCGCCGATGTGTAAACAATCAGTTCGCCCGTCTCCATATGCCGCGGGCCGTAATCGGCGATGACCTCTGTCCCCGAATAGGGCTTGTTGCAGATCATCTTCCTGCCCCACGCCTTTTCCAACGCGGCCACCACATCGGCCGGGAAGCCATTAGGATAGGTCGGCATCGGCTGGTCAGAGACGATCCCCGCCAGCTCCCAGTGGCCGGTGGTGGTGTCTTTGCCCTTACTTTTTTGGGCGAGGCGGGCAAAGCAGCCGGTTGGACCGCGCTCTTTTGGCATAAGCTCCACACCGTCGATGTTGTAAAGGCCAAGCCCCTGCATGGTGGGGATGCTCAGCTTACCGCTTGCAAAAACCCCGGCAAGGGTGTTGCTGCCCGCGTCGCCGTACTCGTCCGCGTCAGGCAACGCGCCGACGCCAAGGCTGTCCAGCACAATGAGAAAAATCCGGCTCATAAAAACGCCTCCTGATGAATTGTATGGGGGGCTCCGCCCCAAACACAGGTTAATTTTTGCACGGGCAAAGCCTCGTTTAAGGGCATTAAGAATTAATATTGAATGGGGCGCTTCGCCCCCATACCCCAGAGTTACTTTTGGCCACGGCCCCAAAAGTAACCAAAAAGACCGCTTAAGGGGGGTTCGCTACGCGAAGGCGCCGTCTCGCAGCTTTGCAGTGCAAAGCTATCGCTCACGGCTTTTCCCCTTAAGAATCCCCCTCTTGCCAGCGTAGGCATAGCCATATCAAAATCAAATGGAGCGCAAAGAAAAATGAGATGTTTGAGCGAACGGCGAGGATGTATTTATACCTCTGTGAT
>Ga0123355_10012781_pt1 | contig 13022 bp, 10 predicted proteins | sample TergutEmb28metaG_3_FD_89872 | JGI IMG/M metagenome (GOLD analysis project Ga0123355, IMG submission 89872) | Embiratermes neotenicus P1 segment gut microbial communities from Petit-Saut dam, French Guiana - Emb289 P1 | ecosystem: Host-associated > Arthropoda: Insects > Digestive system > Gut ... | reverse complement strand
TCAACAGCAGCATTTGTTATGGGGTTAAAAAAAGGCATTGATTTAATTTATAAATCAGAATGTGTCAGAGCAGTGTTTCTCACAACGTCTAATGAAATTTATATGACTAAAGGCGTGAAGCAACATTTGAAATTGTTTGAAAGGTTGACATGCTATGAAGTTTAACAGAGAAAGAGGGATTTTAAGTGAATAATAGAAAGTTAAAAGTAGCTATCGATATTTTACTAACAGCGTTTTTTATTCTCTCCTATGGCATTTCCGTGGGGATGGCAATATCTGTACACATGGCTGTGGGAATAATAGCCGCAATATTGTCTTTTGCACATGTTTTTATTAATAGGAAACGGTTTTTTGCAGTATTCAAAATAAGCGAGGTAAAAAGGCTAAACCCAAAGGCGAAATGGCAGTATGAAATGAGTGCGCTTTTAACAATAACATGGACTATTTGCGTTATTACAGGTCTTTTGATTGGTTTCCCTGTCATTCTTTATAGCCTAGTTGGCATAACTGATTTATTTATGTTTTTTGTCATTCATATACTTACTGCGTTTTTAAGCCTTATCCTTGTAATTGTACATGTTGTCCAACACATTGGGCATATTAAGTCCTATTTTAAAAAGAGAACTGCGATTATAAAAGAGATAAATAATATAGGTAACCTCAACTTCGGGGTAACAAGCCCTACGACGGCTTTTAGTTCAATGCGGTTTTTTGAATGATGGGGTGTCAAGGTTTTTTACTTGATACCGGGTTGTCTGCCACAGGGCAACCGCATACGAAATTTTTGTATCGTAGTGGCGCACAACCGCCGAGGACGGTCAATGGCCGCCCTTACAAAGGAATATTATCGCAATGAGCCAATTCACTGTAAAAATCAACAGGTCTCAATTTACGACCAGTTGAACTCTGCAGCGATTCAAATGCTGCGCACAAGATCCAACGTAAACGTAAACAAACTCCCCTCGCCTGGTGTGCTTTGCACTGTAATGCGTTCGCCGTGCGCCCGCACGAAGGATTTTACTATGGAAAGCCCCAGGCCATTGCCTGTTTTGTCTTCGCCACGGGAGGGGTCGCCTTTGTAGAATCTGTCGAATATGTGTTTTTGTTCCTCCGGCGGGATGCCCTGGCCGTTATCCCTTACGGACAGCAGCACTTTTTCGGCGTTTACGCTGGTTTCTACTACTATTTCGCCGCCTTCTTGGGTGAATTTTACGGCGTTGTCTATTAGGTTATATAGGCAGCGCCGTATTTTATTTTCGTCGGCATGTACAATGTCTATGGGATGGGCAAAATGACTGGTTATCATCAGGCGTTTTGCAAGTGCGCGGCCTTCGAAGCCCAAAATAGTTTCGCGTATTACATTGTTGATGTCAAAATTGGAGCGTTCCAGTTGAATTTCCGAGTCTTGAATCTGGTGAGTGTCCAATATATCATTGGAGAGCTTGATTAACCGTTCGGATTCGTCCAAGACGATGTTGATATAGTAGTCATGCTGGGTAGGCGGCGCGGTGCCATCCTGTATGGCCGTGAGAAACCCACGCATAGACGTAAGCGGCGAACGGATATCGTGGGATATATTGGCCAGGAACCTGCGCCTAATGCGCTCTTGTTCTTGCAGGCCTTCGGCCATTAGGTTAAACCTGGCGGCAAGCTGGCCTATTTCGTTTTTGCTGTTGTGAAATTTTATGGGGATGCGCTTGTCGAAATCCCCTGCGGCGATTACTGTGGCGGCCTGGTTTATTTGCATCAGCGGGCGGCTTATGGCTCGGCTAGACATGTAGATTAATATAGACGCAAACGCTCCGGTTATAAGCAGTGCCAGCAGCATGACCTGGTACATGGCCGATATCGTATCTTCCAGCCCTGCCATGGAAATGCCCACCAGTGCCGCGCCTGCCACTTGGTTATTGAACCAATAGGGATAACCCACAATCAGCAGCGGCTCCAAAGCAGGGTGGTTGGCCGTGCCGTAAACGGTTACGGCATGGCCTTCCATAAGCGGCGCAAGTTCCGGAAATGGGATTTCTGCAACCACGCCATCCGGCAGGCCGTGAGCCAGCAGCACCGTGTAATCGGTGTTGAGCAAAATAACCGTGGCGTCCAAATAATGATTCAGGTTCATTATTTCAATGCCCAGCGGCTGTAAATTGAATATGCCATATTCGACCACATTCTCCACGGAATGAGCCACCCTTTGGGCAAGGGTGGTAAGCTCTGCCATCCGTTGTTCCGTCAAATGCCCTCGAATGCCCTGCGCCAGCACCAAACCCAAAAGCACAAAGCTGATAACAAGGGTGCCCAAATGAAGCACAAGTTGTTTCCAGAAAATACGCATATGTTCACGTCCTGTAAAAATTTCAGTTGGTATAAATTTATTACCAACTGGGTTTTGCTCGACTTGACATAACTCGATAAGAAGTTGATAATTCAAACGATAAAACATGTACATGGAGGATATCATGCCGCGCAGGAAAAATAAACATAACGCAATTCCGTTTTCGGATAAATTGATTGGTTCAATGTTGGTGGTGGTGGTGGCTATCATGCCGCTTGTGGTGCGTTTTGCCCGGCGAGAACTGTCGCCAGAGCTGGTCAACTTATTTGGTGTGACGCACCAGGCAGACGTTTTCAGCTATTGGAAGGGCGTATTTATTGGCATCCCGGCGCTTGTTATTGCGCTTTACTGGCTTTCAGATTTGCTTACCCGCGGCAAAATGCCGGACTTTAAATCGTTTTTTAAACGTATTCCAGTTGCGCTGTCCTGCGTGTATTTGATATTTGTGATTATTTCTACGCTTTTGTCCAACTATACCTCCACCGCGTGGCACGGGGTCTATGACCGCAGCGAAGGCGCGCTGATGTGGATGGCTTATTTCATAGTGTTTTTTGCGGCGATGTTTTTTGTGCGCGAAGCCAAGTATGCCAAGGTCCTTTTGTATGGGCTTGCGTTTTCGTCTGTTTTGATGGGCGCGATTGGCGTGGGACAGCTTTTTGGACGCGATTTCTTTGAAACCGGGGTCGCAGAAATCATGGTAATCGGCTTCCGCGGCCGCATTGGCTCCATTTTTGACATAGCGCATGGAACATTGTTTAACCCCAACACCTTTGGAAAATACACCGCCATGATTAGCCCTGTTATGTTATTGGCGGCATTGACTTATGACGGCAAAAAATATATAAGGGGATTATTCTTGCTGGCCGGCGTGCTGATGCTTTTAAGTGCGTTTGGCAGCGGGTCGCTTGGCGGGCTGGCGGGCAGCATTACGGCAGTGGGTGTGCTGGCAGTCACGCTTGTGTGTGGGCTTGTATATCGTTTAGCCACAAAACAGGAAGAATCTCCAGACGCGCCGAAGCTTCTTCCCAAAATAGCTATTGGCGTAGCAGGCGTGGTGGCGGTGCTGGTTCTTGCCATATTTGTTATCACGCCGCTGAATAACCGGGTTGTTTTCTTGTTTAACCGCTTGGGAGTTGCCATGCGTGCCGAAACGGTGACGGGTTACGATTATGTATTTGAAGGCGACACAATGACGGTACTTCGTGCCGGTGAAAAAAAATATTCCGTGACAGTAACGGCCATGGACGCACCCAGCACAACATGGCTTATAGTTCGCGACGGTAGTGGCAACGAAGTGCCGCTTTTGGGAAGACGCGAAGGAGAGCCTGCGGCGGAGTATATTTACAATATCCCGGGGTATGGCCAGGTTTTGGTTCGGCGTGTAGGGAGGGAAGCGTTAGTAGTTGACGGTTTTATTCTTTATTTGTCGGAAAGCCAACTCTATGGCAGATGGGTGAACAACACTGACTTGATTGACCTTTCCCAGCCGGTGCCGGCCTGGGGTTTCCAAGGGCGTGAGACTTGGGGCTCTAACCGCGGGTATATCTGGTCGCGGTCGTTTCCGCTGATGCCCCGCCGTTTTCTAATTGGCAGCGGGCCGGATACATTTATGAATGTTTTTCCGGTGTATGACCTGGTGGGAACCGCGCGGACGTTTGGCAACCCATACACCATCCCGGATAAGGCGCACAATTTGTTTATTCAAACGTGGATTACCACAGGGGGCATATCGGCTATTGCGTTGTTTTTGTTATTTGGGCATTATTTGTTGGTTAGTTTTATTTCGATTGTCAAGTCCAAAGGTGAGCCGCTGTTTTCTTATGGGATAAGGCTTGGGCTTCTTGTAGGCATAAGCGGGTTTATTATGGCCAGCATGGCCACAGACAGCACCATCGGCTCCACGGGAGTGTTTTTTGTGCTGTTGGGAATGGGTTATGGGCTCAACGCCTGGGCGGCGCAGTTTACACCACAGAAATCAGCAACCCAATAGCAAACCCCAGCACTCCCCCCAACAGAACTATCATTCTCAATTCGCGTCCGGCCACGGATAAGATTATCTCTTCGGCTTCGGCCACGTCGAATGATGCCAGTTTGGACTTTATCATGGTTTTAACCGGGAGGTTTTCCGATAAATATTTTGCCAGGATTTTAAACACGCGGTCAAATGCGTGTTTTTCTTTTTGAAGAATTGCGGTTATGCCGTCCCGTATGTGGAAGTTGTGGATATTCTCATTGAGGACACCGTGTTCCAACAACGTATCTATGGCGATGTGCAGCTTTTCGCGCAGTGCGTCGTGGTTTTGCGGGTCTGCCAAATGGTCAAGTGCGCTTGTTTTTATGCGGGTGTACAGTTTCTTTTTTGATACGAACAATGCGGTCATGGGGTTTGTATTGTCGTCTATCAGTTTGTAGGTTAGCGCGGCCAGTTGCTGGTCTAGCCCGGGGTGGGTTTGCGGGAAGTTTATCGCGGCGTCTATTGCCTTTGGCAGCAAAGAATCAGCCAGTTTTTTCAGCTGTGTGCCTATGGGTTCTGCCCAGTCGTTGCCAACTAACTCGCCCACGGTTTTATCCGGCAGCAGCCACAGCCACGGGTCGGCCAATTCCTTGGCCAGCACCTCTGGCGTCAGCAGTCGCGTGCTTATGGCTTCGGCCAGTTTTTCCGTGAGATTATCCCATTCCTTAGGAATAAGCCCCGGCGTAAACGGGATTTTTATCCCAAAGATACGTTTTTCCAAATGCGGCCGAAACAGCATCCGTATGGCCAACCAGTTGGTGAACAGGGCGATGAGGCCGCCCATGATAGGCGGCAGCAAAAAAATTATTACGTTCATGGAACCACTCCTGAAAATTAGCATTTGTTTCGCCATAAAATTCAGTTGGTAGTAAATTTATACCAACTGAATTTTACAGTGAGCTTCAAGTTATGTTAAGCTGTGTAAATTGGGAGGTGCTTGTTATCAAAGAACTAATCACACATGCCGGTGCAAAAAGCGTAATGTCGCAATATGGCCTGATGCCCAAGAAGAAATTGGGTCAGCATTTTTTGGTGGATTCTTTTGTGCTGGAGAAAATATTGAATGCCGCCGACGCTGGCGAGGGCGATTTGATTCTGGAAATTGGCCCGGGAATTGGGGCGTTGACCCAGGGTCTGTTGGGCAGGGTAGGCGATGGTGGGCATATTGTTGCCGTGGAGCTTGACAAGCAACTGGTTCCCATATTGGAAGAACTTTTTTCCGGCAAAAACATCACGGTGGTGCAGGGCGATATCTTGCGGATTGATTTGGCGCAGCTAAAGTTCCCGCCGTCGCCTAAGCGAGTGAAAGTAGTGGCCAATCTTCCCTACTATATCACAACCCCGGTTATTTTATATCTTTTGGAAAGCGGACTGCCCATTGAATCCATTACCGTCATGATTCAAAAAGAAGTGGCAATGCGCATGGCGGCCGCCCCCGGCACAAAGGATTATGGATCGTTGTCGCTGGCGGTGCAATATTATGCCCAAGTGTCTGTCGCGGCAAATGTGCCTGTAAACAGCTTTGTGCCACGCCCGGCGGTGGATTCTGCCGTGGCTCATTTGAAAATATTGGAATCGTCGCCACTGCCATTTGACATCGAAAAAGAGCGGCTGTTTAAGGTCATCCACGCGGCGTTTGGGCAAAGGCGCAAAACCTTGGTAAACGCGCTGGATTCTGCCGGGTTTGGCAAGGGCAAGGACACACTTCAGGCTGCGCTTGAAAGCTGCGGACTAAGTCCACAAGTGCGCGGCGAAAAATTGAATTTGCTCCAGTTTGCGCAATTGACAAATGCATTGGAGCAAATCCAGTGACGGCGTTTCATTTGAAAATTATTGCCCTCGCCACCATGATTATTGACCATGTCGGCGCGGTTTTGTTCCCACAATATTTGGTGCTTAGGGTCATCGGGCGGCTGGCGTTCCCCATCTATGTTTATCTGTTGGCAGAAGGCTTTAGGCACACCAAAAAGCCCGGCAGATTTCTTATGCGGCTGGGGCTGTTTGCGTTGGTGTCGCAGCCGGCTTTTGATTGGGCCATTCGTGGGGGCAGGTTTTTGTGGGATACGGATTTTTTCAACAATACGAATATCTTTTACACGCTGTTTTTGGGCGGAGCGGCCATATATGTGTTTGATTTTGCGCGGGGGAAATTGACGGATTCGATGGGCAAGGTTGCCGCGAATGTAGCCGCCGCTGTGCCTCTTGTGGCGTTTATGTGGTTGGCGGAAGTTTTGTCTACCGACTACGGAGCCTATGGCGTAGTATTCATATTTGCTATGTACGCGATAAACAGCCGCAAGTTTAGGCTTGTCGTTATGGCACTTGCATGTTTATGGCAGCATCGCTGGATTGTAGAACGCACAATTGCGGCCTTGGGCGAATATGCCCCACCGCTGCCAACGACCCTACACATGATGATGATTCCGGCCACGCTGGCGGCGGTTGTGCTGGTAGCGTTTTACAACGGCAAGCGTGGGCCGGGGTTTAAATGGCTGTTTTATTGGTCGTATCCGGTGCATTTGATGGTGTTGGCGATTGTCGACTATTTTGGTGTAAATTGGTAGACAATCCCGTTTAAGTTTCGCCGACAAACTTCGCAATTGCGTGCTACGCCAAAAACCGAACCTCCACCACAACCTCCGGCACTATCTCCATTTCCGCAAAGGCATATGGCCAGTCCTGCGCATACTTTTGATACAGCGGATGATGCTTCTTCCGCAAAGTCTCCAGCCAGTCATAGCCGTCTATGCCTATTTCGGCCTGCAATTTTGTTGCGGTTGTGGCTGTTTCGGCGGCTATTTTTGCGGCAAGTGCTTGGCAAATATTCTCCCGTTCAAATGGGCTTGGTGGGTTGCTTTGGCAGAATGGGCCTTCTTCTATGCGGCCCTTGATGTGAATTTCTAATATGGCGCGCAGATCTTCCTCGCCTATTGGTTCAAATTTAACGTTTGCGGTGTGTTTTTCCACTTTCATGGATATGGCCGCGTCGGCCTCTTCCAGGGTTATTATTGCCCCTTCGCCGCCGCCGGTGAATGCCCACAGGAATCCGCGCAGCTCGTCTTCGGTGATTGTTCCCTTTTTGTGATAGTCACTTATCGCCGCCGCGCCTGTTAGTTTAAGCGGCGAACCTTCGTTTTTGTCGCGTTCAATCATGGGTATCATTGCCCCGTTCTTAAATTGTAATGCAGTGCAAAGCCGCTCGAAGTCTTGAGAAAAACTTGACCCGCCTATTTTGCTTTTGTCGCGATAAATTTCTGATATATATATCCCCTCCAGGATTTCCCCCGGCGGCTTGGCCTTTAATATGTCCTGCGCCTTGCCCTTTGCCGCCAACACGTTGATACGGCGGTCTATTCTGCTGTTATTGTCGATGGCGGAAATAGCCCCGCGCATCAAATCCGCATCCTTCAACAGGCCTTCGCCCAGCACCAGCAGCTTGCTGTGCCCATAGTACAGGCTTCTGTCTGTTTTCGCATCCAGCTTTTTTAGGGCTTCCGTTATTGTGTGGCCGTTGGCGTATTTTATATGGCACTGGTCTTCGTCGCTTTTTTCGCTTTCCTTTTGTAATGGCGGAACACTAAGCGTCACCATATACCGCCCGTCGTCCTTGGCCTTGTCTATTCCCATGGCCACAATGAAGGCACGGTCTTCGATTTCCACCATGTCATGGCAAGATGCAAGGGATATCGAAATTATTGCCAGCATTAACACAGCCAAACCCTTGGGCTTTGCAAATTTTGCCGCCGCCAGCAACAGCAGCGGCAACACCACCAGGAAAAACAGCCCCAACGTCACATACATAAAGTCCAGCCATCGATAAATTGCGCCGCCTTCCAATGGAATGGCCGTGACCGCAAAAACCGAAACCGCCGTAATCAGCACCCCCAGGCTAAGCCGCCTGGGCGATTTAAACCGCACAACATCCTTAACCAGCACTCCGCCGAAAAAAAGCATGGCATTCACAAGTACAAAAGCCGTAACAATCCAAAAACTAAACATCAAAGCCTCCTGGCGTTCTATAAACATGCCGGGCAAATTGAGCATATCCATCATGGCCAGCACCGGCCACGGCTGGTTGACCACACCCTGGCCAAACTTCGCGATTGTAATGACTGTGATAGCGGTGATAATAATCCCCGCGATTCCAAGAGCCGCCGCAACCGCCTTGCCCATATTTTTTTTGCGTTGCAAAAACGGACCAACCAGCAGTAGCATCTCCAGCCCCGTGAAAACAAACCCCAGCCTCAACGTCCCCCAAAACAAAGTATCCGGCGCGGCGGCCAGCACAGGCTGTAAATTGGAAAAATCAATGTCCAGCAACGCCACCACAAACAAAAAAACAAATGGCAGAATCATTAAATACAACAGAACCTCGCCAATGCGCGCCCTGGTTTCAATTCCTTTGGCGGCGGCATGTGCGCAAACGGCCAGCATAACAGCACTAACCAACAGCACAGGCGTCTGCGGCAGCAGAACCTCACGGGTAATATTCAGGAAAACCCGCAATTCCAACCCCGCAGAAAGCACCAGCTTCGCCCACAAAACCGCACCGCAAAAAACGGCCACAGGCCGGGTAAGCAACACCCCGGTGGTTTCAACAAACCCCGCCCCCGGCCTAACCTTGGCCGCCGCAGAAATAAGCAACCCCAAAACCATGGCCATCACCGTAAGCCCCACAACAATAACCCAGCCGTCCTGCCCGGCAAATTCCGCCACTCGGCGCGGCAGCACAATAACTCCCGTGCCCATGGCACCTAGGATTATCAAAATTTGCAATTGTCGCATGGTGATTTTTTCGTTTGTGGAAAGCATGGTGGCGGGCTCCTTTTTTAATTGTCAAATTTTTTTGCGATAATTACTTGACATTCCCCTACTTCCCCATCCTCTTACTCTGGTCCTGCCGCGCAAAAAACGGCCGTCTCTTCATGCTAAACAGCGGGAACCTAAACAGGCTATCCTTCAAATCGTGGCCGCCGCTCATTTCCGATGATGCAAAAGGCATCAAATACGGCACGCCAAAACTTTTCATGGCCGCCAAATGAATAGACACCAACAACAGGCCCATCCACAGCCCAAAGAACCCAAGCGCAGCCGCGGCAAGCAGCAACCCATACTTCACAAGCCTAAACCCATAAACCAGCGAAATGCTAGGTATCGCAAATGTGGCGATGCTTGTCATGGCTACGATTATCACCACGATGGGGCTTACAATCCCCGCCTCCACAGCCGCCTGGCCAATGATCAATCCCCCGACTATACCAATGGTTCCGCCGGAAGCGTTTCGCAGCCGAATCCCCGCCTCGCGCAAAAGCTCAAATGCCACATCCAACAAAAATATTTCAATCACCGCCGGGAAAGGCACAGCCTGGCTGGCTTCCGCCAACTTCGATGCCATCAGCAAAGGAATCATCCCGGGGTGATACAACGCGATGGCAACATAAATGGCAGGCAACGCAATCGCTAAAAATGCACCAATAAACCGCAAAAACCGCGTGATGCTCATCACCTGCCAGCGGCTATAATAATCCTCCGACGCCTGAAAAAACACATTAAGCGTAACCGGCACAAGAATCACCAGCGGCGAATTGTCCACGATAATGGCAATTCGCCCCTCCAGCAAAGACGCGGCGGCCTTGTCCGGCCTTTCCGTAAGCTGAACCTGCGGAAACGGGCTTAGCCAGCTTTCCTCGATAAGCTGCTCCACACAGCCGCTGTCGGATATCCCGTCTATTTCAATGCCCTCCAGCCGCCGTTCCACTTCGTGCAATATTTCCGGCCTCACAATGTCGTTCATGTACATAAGTGCTATATCGGTTTGGCTTCTTTGGCCAAGTTTTGACTGTTTTACCCTAAGATTACAATCCCGTATGCGCCTGCGAATAAGCGCGGTATTGAAACGCATGACCTCACTAAAAGCCTCATGCGGCCCCTGAACTACAACTTCTGTCTCCGCAGACTGTATTCCACGATTGGGAAAGCCCCTGGTGGCAACGATTACAACCTTTATGCAGCCCTCGATGAAAATAGCGGTGTCCCCGGCATGGATGAAATACAGAACCATATCCCAGTCCTTAGCCTCGGAAATATCCGCGCTGGCAATGCCCCGGTCACGCAAGGTGGAAAACAAGTCTTCGCCTTTTTCATCCGGGGTAAGTTTTGCCCAGTCCATTTCAAAAAGCCGTTTTATCACAGTCATGTCCATCAAATCGCGGCCGGTCATCGCGTCGATGTACGCAACATAAAGCCAGGGTGCGCCCTGCCCGCCCGGCCTAAACTTTCTGCCGATAAAGTCCTGGCAATCGGTAAAAAGCTCTTCCAATATGCTTATATTTTCTTCCAATACCGCGCTTGGCGCGTTCTTTTTCACAGTATCCATGCCAATACTTTGCGACAATTTCAGAAAAATATACATGCAGAAGCGACGGTATCTGCCCCCTTGTTAAAATTCACAGAAACCCAAACTCAACTTTGGGTACTCAACCAATCGACACGCGATATCACAATCGTGTAATATGACAGCCAGGTTACAAAGCACAATTTCAAGGAGGCAGAAATGGCCGGATTAGAACTCAAAAATATTGTCAAAAGATACCCCAACGGGTTTCAAGCCGTAAATGATTTCAGCATGAAGATAGCAGACAAGGAATTTATCATCTTTGTAGGCCCTTCCGGTTGCGGAAAAACAACAACCCTGCGCATGATTGCAGGCCTGGAAGAAATTACAGAAGGCGAACTCTACATAGGTGATAAACTTATGAATGACGTAGCCCCCAAAGACCGAGACATAGCCATGGTTTTCCAAAACTATGCGCTGTACCCACACATGAGCGTTTACGACAACATGGCCTTTGGCCTTAAACTTCGCAAAACCCCCAAAGCAGAAATAGAAAAACGCGTGAGCGAAGCCGCAAGAATTCTGGACATTGAGCATCTGCTGGATCGCAAGCCCAAGGCTCTATCCGGCGGCCAGCGTCAGCGCGTAGCCATGGGTCGCGCCATTGTTCGCGAACCCAAAGTTTTCCTGATGGACGAACCGCTGTCCAATCTGGACGCAAAACTTCGCGTGCAAATGCGCACAGAAATCACAAAACTGCACAAAAAACTGGAAACAACCTTCGTATATGTAACTCACGACCAAACAGAGGCCATGACCCTTGGCACCCGCATCGTGGTAATGAAAGACGGCGTAATACAACAGCTAGACAGCCCTGTAAACCTATACAACAAGCCCAAGAACTTGTTCGTAGCCGGTTTCATCGGCTCGCCACAAATGAATCTGCTGGAAGTAACAGTAAAAAAACACGACAAATGCGTACACCTTTTGCTTGGCGAACATTCCATAAGGTTACCCGAAAGCAAAGCCAAGGCACTGGACGACTATGACGGCAAAACCGTAGTAATGGGCGTCCGCCCCGAAGACATGAGAGACGAAGAAATGTTCATAAGTGAATTCCCCAACGCCACTATCAGCTGCGAAGTTGAAGTAACGGAACTTTTGGGCGCGGAAGTGTACCTATATCTGATTTGCGCCGAACAGCAAATGGTCGCAAGGGTAAACCCACGCAGCACCGCCAAAGCCGGCGATATTATCAAAATCGCGCTGGATGTTCAACGCATACATGTGTTTGACAAAGATACTGAGCAGGTTATCACAAACTAAATCAACCTATGTATCCGAAAAAAACCCAACTGGCAGGAATTTCTTACCAGTTGGGTTTTTCATTTTCACAAAAATTTTCCGATATCCGCCAGCACATCATCCCTCACATCATCATAACGCAGGGCGTGATAGCCATCGGGGTATTCTATTTTGGACACATTTTCGCCGGCGCGCCGGGCAAATTCACGCGTGGCATTGGGGCAGACAATTTTATCCGATGCGGGACACAACAGCAATGTGGGTATTGTTATAAGCCCTGCATTTTTTATTGCCAACTCGCCTGCTTCGCATATCTGCGAAATTAGCCTGAACGATACCCGATTTTGATAAATGTCGTCACGCTCCAGGCTTTTGATTATTTCGGAGTTGCGAAAAATATCGTCCTTCCTCAACTTTGCAATGGGCGCAATGTTAAAGCTAAGCCCGCCCAATAACTCTGCAACGGCAAGCGTACTTCGCGGAATTGGCTTGTAAAGCCGAAACCATGGGGATTCCAATATAACTTTTTGATGCTGGCCTTGAGAGTGCTTAAACAGATAGTTGACAGCAATATTTCCGCCCATACTGTGGCCATACAATATCACGGGCAGTTGTGGATACAGCCGGGTTATCATGTCCCGCACGACTTTGACATCATAAAGAAAGTATTCATATCCAGGGCCAAATCCCAACGCAACCAGCTTTTCCTTCGGGATTAACCCCGCCATTTCCCCATGGCCGCGCTGGTCGTGTATAACACATGCATATCCATTTTCAACAAAGAATTTCATAAGGTCTACATAATGAATAATGCTTTCGCCAAATCCGTGAACAATCTGCACAACCCCGGCCGCCGCCCCCTCAGGGTCAAGACGAGCCGCACGAATGACCGTGCCATCTATGGCTGTAAGGTTCTCGTATATCGGTATGGTCATTGCAGCACTCTCCTTTCAGAACCATACCTAGTAAAACAAAAATTCCAAACAAACTCAAGCAAAAAAATCCCCACGGACAGCACGCTGTCCGTGGGGATT
>Ga0123355_10012780_pt1 | contig 13022 bp, 9 predicted proteins | sample TergutEmb28metaG_3_FD_89872 | JGI IMG/M metagenome (GOLD analysis project Ga0123355, IMG submission 89872) | Embiratermes neotenicus P1 segment gut microbial communities from Petit-Saut dam, French Guiana - Emb289 P1 | ecosystem: Host-associated > Arthropoda: Insects > Digestive system > Gut ... | reverse complement strand
TCAATTCACCCCCTGCTCCCCCCAAAATAATATACCAAACCGGAGAAGTGAGTGAAATTTTGTAAAGTAAATGTTTTGAATCAAATTCCGACTCAAAACCTCCTTAAGAGATTTTATCACAAAAACCACCTCACACAACACAATTTACCTGTCAGTAACTGTACATGAGAGTGACATTTTAGTGTATCTGTAATTTGAATGCCAAGAAATTTTATTTCAGCTGTGTAATGCACATTCTTGTTGTTAATAGCAGTTAATAGCAGTCCTGTCCCCTCTTCTGAAGTCCTGGGTTTTAATTGCAGCTTTTAAACTGGCTAGCCTGACATATTTTTCATGGTTTCACACATTCTGCTGAGGCAAATGTGTCACAGTGACTTCCTTCCATGCCCTTCCCAATTCATTGTTCACATCACCACGGCATTTGACACTGCATACACTCTGTATATGAAAAATGTTGTAAAATTAACCGGAAATGAAATTCTGAAAATTATTAAATGTATTTTTATGGTCTCCTCTTGAGCAGACAGTATATATGTGGCTCTTCAATAATCCATTTGTTGTTAAGGAGTAGAACTATCTATTGCAATATCACACAAACTGTGATTATAACTTGACATGAACTGGGTCAGGTCAACCCACATCTTACCTGATATCACTTACTGTTTTTTATATTTTCCTGTATCCTTCCAAGTGATATTTTCTGTGGTGTTTCCCAGTAAATGTTTCCTTTCCCCTTTACACACTTGTGTCTTTCAAAGCTTATCTCAGTCTGTTTGAGGTGCAGCTGACTGATTAAGAAGAGTATATATTGTGATTCTCTTCATTACATAATATTCTGTACTGCTGTGGTTGTTCTCTCATCTACAGGCACTCCCCGACTTACACATTTTTAAAATTAAAAAAATTAATTAATAACATTTTTTATATGTACATCCAATTTATCCTTGTGGAAGTGAAAGCACAGTGAGACAAATGTGACTAAAGAATACTGCTGAGGAATAACACTGGTGATGGGGCAGGCATGCTGTGGTCAGTCAGGTTCCAGTGTGTTAGAAATTGGACTTCAGCTGGACTTCCTTGCATATACATACATAGGGTATAGTTGACCACATGAATACTCATTTCTGACTTACTCAAAATTTGACTTGCACCGGACCTTCCAGAATGTAACTCACATAAGTTGGGGAGTGTGTATATCTTCTACTCGATTTCCCCTCAGCATGAATGGTTCTGTGGAATATTGGATTTGGTCGATCTAGAGACTTTCTGCTGCAGAATTCTTGACTGCAGTTTTATGATGTACAATGACAGGTGCCTAAAATACTATAATGAATGCAAAATAAAACTCAAAGAAGTATGTTATGCCAGAAAAGTAAAAATCCATACACTGATAGAGAATCATATGAAAGTTTGTCTTTTCGATGCAGAAGCTTATGTTCCCTTGTTAAGAGTTTTACTGAATGTGTTTTATTTATTGACATGGTCAGTCGCAAAATTATGTAGTGTTGATGGTAGGTGAATGAAATACGGGTATGGAGCCCTGGTGGAATGATAATGAGGTCCCAGTGCCCACTTGTCCACCAAAAACCAATCATTTTTGAGCTGGCCTGAAACTGAACCTAGGCATAGATGGTGAGGGGCCAGCAATTAACCACCATAAAGTAAATACGTGATCTGCAATTATTGTATGTAGTTTTAATGATAGTTTCATGTTAATATTCCTACATTATTACAATTCCATTATTTATCTTAGCCTCTAAACACACTTTTTATTCTTTGTGCTGATGGTTTTGTAGGATTAGTCTGAATACCTGATAATTGTCACAGGACTACTGTTTAAGTATACAGTGCTTTTATTCAATCATAAATCATTTTGACTTACATCCAGTGACATTCCAAGCTGTCAAAATAATTAACATCACCCAAGTGGGAGGACATTCTGAAGCCATCAAAGGAGTGTCCTAACTTGTATGTTTTTATTTGTTTCTTTAAGCATCCTGAATATTGACTGGAGGTACCAAGTATGGAAGTCAGGTGTCACAATCACAGACAATGTAAGTGTACATCACAGTATATTATATATGATACATGTTATTACTATACGTGTACATTTTTTTTAATAGATCCTATTTTCATTTCGTTTTTATGATAGCAACAAAGAGGAAAATAGTGTGATTTTTCTGAAATAAGTGAGAGCAATCAGGTATATGGGACACAAATTTGCCAACTTTTAAAACATTTAAATATGTGCAGATAAACACAGGCAGTTATTCATTCACCAAGGAAGCTGGCAGCATTAGGTAATGCTCGATGTTGAAATATATATTTAAGTGATGAGGAGTTCAGAAGTGTCCACATAAAAATAACAATATTTTTACTGTACAAAGTGTCTGTAAGATGGTTTTGCCCAACACACCTGTAGCCTCCATAATGAATAAGGGATCACTGTATGCTGTAGCTCATATCATCACAGAAGCTGTATGTTATGGTGGTTAAAATACTTTGGAAATGGAACTCCATCTTTCCTGTAATGCACATGATTTTGTGTAGAGTGTAGTTTTGTTTTTTCTGTTTGTTTTCAGGCTTTCCTGTACAGTTTATGGTATTTCACATTCTCCATCCTTGGCAACTTCAATAACTTCTTCTTCGCAGCTCATTTGCTTGATGTTGCTGTCGGTTTCAAGACGCTACGCACCATCTTGCAATCAGTAACACACAATGGGAAGCAGGTAAGACTGAAGATTGATTGTTGGCTTTCATGATCACTGTAAAATATTTAGTATCAGTCTTCAGGCTGAATTGCTCCCTGCTCCTTCTTTAATTGTTTCCTGTCTTCTGGCAAATATATTCTTATTGAGGCAATTAAATAAGCCCAAAGTAGTACCATGCAGAAGACTGCAAGAATTTACATATTACTTAGTCATAGGGATTTATTAAAAATCTGATAGGTCCTTAGCCAATGAAGAAATTCCCCATCACTGATGGAATTCACAGGTCCATAACTGTGTTCACCTGGACCCTGTCCCTCCTTCTCAGGTTTTCTGCCTGGAAGCACAGTGATAATACAGCAATTTTGCATGTGAAATTTTCTGATCCTAAGTTGTCAACTCTTAGTAATACTGGGCATGAATAGTGTTAGAGTTAATGTTGTCTGTTGAGAAGCAAATGCATATTATCAATAATATATCCTTAAAATTGGGACTTCCATGAAAGAAATTCCAGACTCATATTTTGCATTAAATATCAGCTTATTTTAGAGAAATCTAAATACCTGTAAAAAATTGAAGTTTGTTTTTTATATAATTAAATTCTTTGCTTAAAACTAATTTAGTTCACTTGTATGAATAAGATTTTAAGAAGATATAAAATTTAGCCAAACTGTCACTGACCTATATGGTATACTACATACGTTTGGACAACCACAGACATAAACTTGTCATTTCAAGGAACTGCTGTTATGCAAGTCAACAGAGTAGATATGACATGATTTGATGTTGAGGCAACTACAGTAGTGTATAGTCCTGGTCTCAGCTGGGGAAATGTAGGGGAAGTGTGAGATGCATCTTTGGAGAGTCACAAAGCAGGGCTCCAAACAGTACATGCTTGAACCAACTATTCATAAATTAAAAACATTGTGTGCCAAGCAATGTTCTTATTTACTTTAGCTTTGGATTCTATGTTAAAGACTGTTTGTCCTTAAATAATTTGTTGTAAAATTTACACTATATACCATTTGTAATTGGTGTTGAAACAGATGACATATCTGAGCTACTGTTTAGTAGAAAACCTCACAGTAATTCCACCATAGCTTCCTAGTATATGCTTATAGCTTGCAAACAGTAACTTATGAGTATCTTCTTGTAACAAAACACACATGCTGAAGGTTCTAACTTCAGATGCTGTAACTGGATCCACTGCCGAGCCATGTCAGTCTGGTTCACATATTGCACACATCCCCTGTAAAACTCAATTCAACATCTCCCTCCCAACTCATTTAAATGGATATTTGTACATATTTAGTCACAGTATTTGAATGATACTGAAGTACTACTGGATATATTTTATGTTGTGATATGTTTTGTGGCCCCATAGTCTGATAAATTGTTATTGACATTTGGATAAACAAGCTGCCTCTGTCTGTCCTGAAGATGGAGCCAGGATCTTCCTCCAGTATGTTGGTAACCTATCAGAGTATGATGTCACAACACATATGACCATACCCCAGGTCTTAACTGCCATGAAAACCTCAAATCTCATACTGATTCTTTATTTTGCAGCTGGTATTGACAGTGATGCTGCTGACAATTATTGTGTATATATACACTGTCATTGCCTTCAACTTCTTTAGAAAGTTTTATGTACAGGAGGAAGAGGAAGAGGTGGATAAGAAATGTCATGACATGTTGACGGTAAGTTTCATTCCATTGTTGCCTGAATTCTTTGTCATGTTAGGGTATATCCTTTTTCTGAACAATTTTATTCACTCAGACTAAGTTTAGTGTGTTACCCAACAGTTTACCCTCTTACAAGAGAAATTAATGCAAAGGACCTTCCTTAAGGATTTAAGGAATTTTCAACATACATTTCATACATGTATTTGTTTTTCATACTTAATGTGCTTGTGCTATTTGGTTTAGTTCAGTCCACTTGCCCTGCAGGTTTAAACTCCCTTTTTTTAAGTGCCCAGTAGTGAATGGGTTAATGCATGCAGAACCATTTGTTTTAGTAAAGTGGTTAGAGTATTTGGTCATTCTAGAATATTATCTGTACTACCTAAACCTGATCTAGAGGTGCATTAAAGTGCAACTCCACACATCTGTTACTTACACTCAGTGGCATCAGTAGGTACAGCAAGCAAGTGGTGTGCCACCCTAGGTAACACAGTACCAGGGGTGCTAATGGATGTCTTAGTCAGTCTCCAGTTAACAGAGCTTTCTGGATCATCCAGTATCAGATATTGCAGCATTTACTATATAAGGCTCCATTACTGTGAATGCTGCACACAGCCTTCAAAATTATTGCTGTATCAGTCTGCAGAGAGTAAAGCTGCCATTCAACTGACAACACTGTAGGACAGTGAGATGAACAAAACCTTGTCCTTCAACTGCAGCGATGAATCCATTCCACAGTAGTTTCAGTACTGTTCTGATGGTGGATTTTAACATGCATAGTGTGTCCTAGGCACTGGACTTAACCTGTTGATCTAAACAGGAAATTGACAGGCTATATATAAAAATGGTATTTGGAGAGGTTTTCTTAGATGTTCTGTTCTCAAAGTTATGACAAGATATGTTACCTTTTCTTTAGAAATAGCCTAGTAACAAGCAAGAAAATTTCTTGACACTTATTTTACATGTGTGTAGTCAAGTGGGTTGAACTAAACAATGCATACACAGTGTATTTTAAACCACATTCAGTAGTGTGGAAGACAGGTGCAAGTGTATTGTGTACATATTCTTACAAAACCTTATTTGTTTCAGTGCTTTGTATTTCATCTGTACAAAGGAGTACGTGCTGGTGGAGGAATTGGTGACGAAATTGAACCTCCAGATGGTGATGACTATGAAGTATATCGCATTCTCTTTGACATCACCTTCTTCTTCTTTGTCATTGTCATTTTGCTTGCCATCATTCAGGGTAAGAAATTAAATTACATGGATAATGTTTTAGCCTCACTACAACAATCAAAATCACAACTTTCCTACCCCATTTTTTTATCACCATGTCAGTCTCATCAACTTTTATGTGACAGCCAACAGAGCTTGTAAAACAATCCCTGTACAGGTCTGGACAGACCCTAGGCCTCCAGAGGCTGAGGCTCCCAGAATGTCTAGACAGTTAGCATATGGAGTTGGCAAGGTTGTCAACCCTATGCACTACAACACAGCATGTACCACTGGGAAATGTTTAGAAACAACATATTTACATCTATCTCTGCTATTTGTACAGAATGTGCCTCCTTGTAATTAAATACTTGAGTTCTCAAACCTGAATGTTGGGAGATTATGATCTGCAATTTCCATTTGTATAACTGGATGATGAATCTCCATTGTTACATGTGTGACTGAATGGATTAACATATAAACCAAACCAAACCAAACCATGAGGTGGAAAACCAAAATGCTCATTGCCAGTCTTAGCAGAGATTGTCTTTTCTTCATGAAAGACAAAGTAACAGCAAATTTTTCAGGGTGGTATCCAGTTCAAAACTTACAGCACTCCTCCCATTCAATGCTACACCACTTTTACAAAGAAGAATATGCTAAAATTCATTAGTGATGTTAACCCTTCATGCCTCAGGGCATAGTATGGACATTTATTTCCTCATGCCGCTGGTCTCTGTGCACTGTATGGTCATGAATGCATTTAAGGGTGCTTTAAACTTAAAACCCTTCCTTCCTGGGCATTAGTTGGAAATTAAATCCCAGGGATACTGAAGGGTTAAATCTACTGCAGATAGTACCAGCATTAATCAGATTGTCTTGGTAGACATCCAGTTGTGTTTAAAGTACATTAATAAAATAAAATTAAGTATGTCCTCCAACTGACACAACTATATGTTTATTTTATTATTATTCTATTATTTGCTACTAGTTTCGGCCTCAAAAGGCCATCATCAGGCCAATATTTACACACAAACTTAAAATGCTGGTGCATATAGTACAAAAACTTCAATTTGATTGGGTCCCATTTACATTCATTAAAAGTCTTCACATTTATTACCAGCCTTTAGATGTGTTATCTGTAGAGAGTTGTGTTTGGGATTTTTATATTGTGAGTACTATGGATGTACTTCAAAAATTTTTTTTCATTGATTGATAACTTTAAAATCTAAAATTATTAATAATTTCGAAATATTCCATATGATGTGTATAAGATGTGTTATGAAGGCTGCAAGTACATTTAAAATATTTATAACATATATTGTCACATTGATAAAATTAGTAAAATAAATAAAATTAGTGTGTGGGTCTCAGCTTGTATCTTCAGCTGCTATGCACTTAGTTGGAATTTTTGTATATTCTTAGTGAGCTGACTGCTGGTTGTTGCATGCCGCTGTGCTCACATTTGTAATTATTGTTTCTGTATACTCTTTGTTAGTTGAGAGCTGGATATTATATGCTGTGTCGGTTATGTTATGACACTGGCAATGTATTAACTTCAGTGTAGTTTTATTAAAGCTATTTCCAATAGATTCCACTATTATATTTTGTATTGTTTTCTTTTTAACAATATTTTATGACAACGTTATATTTTCATTAACAGTACGTTCACATATCATATCATATATATATATATATATATATATATATGTGTGTGTGTGTGTGTGTGTGTATATGACCTTTGACTTTTTCTATACATCAGGGTCCCGTGTAGTACCTCCTGCAGATCATTTGAATGTGAATAAAACTATACTCTCCTATAAATCCGTTGTATCTGCTATTTCAGGTTTGATCATTGATGCTTTTGGTGAGCTGAGAGATCAGTTGGACAGTGTGAAAGAAAACATGGAATCCAACTGTTTCATTTGTGGCATTGGCAAAGAATACTTCGATACAGTTCCCCATGGTTTTGATACACATGTTGCAAAGGAACACAATCTAGCCAATTATATGTGAGTATTACTTACAATACTTGAAACTAGACATTATGTGCATGTATGAATCTGTGAAAGAAGTGGGCCGTCAATATTATGTGCATCACTTGGATGTTTTCATACTCATTTTACACCTTGGTTGCTGTAATTTTACATATTTGTACATAATTCTACAAAAGTATGTATCTAAGCATGTTTTTCCACTTACAATGTCTTTTTGCTTCTTTAAATAAAGTATCACTCTGTCTGCATATTCTGGAAGTTTTCAGGGGCCTCAAAGTCTGACAGTGAGGTGCAGACTTTAAAGCTGGTTTTCCCCTCATCTGAAATCTCGTATATGTGGAGGGTCAAAACCCCCAGTATGACTTTTGTATTATTCCCTCCGTGCATTGCAAATGATTGTAGTCTCTTAGAACCAACAAATGCACATATTATAATAATTTATATATCACCTGAACTGGCTCCTGCATGATTCAGCTGGTTGCCATCCTCGGAGAGCTTACAACCAAATAGCTTAAAACTTGCAGCAATAAATTAGACCTTAAAATGCTATGCATATGAATGCACAGATTATGTTAAAATTTACATCATATAAATATTAAAATATACAATATACAGAGTATGATAAATGACAATTGATGTATTGATTATCCAGTGTTTCAAACACTACTGTTTTACAACACTGGATAATCAATATGGCAGAGTGAATATATAGCTCCACTCATTCTTAACCTCAGCACTATATAGATGTCAGTGGTCAGTGTCATGCTCTGTCCACTTTATTGCCAGGGGAACAGCCCCTAGTACCCATTGAATAGGAGGCTGGGTGGCCCTCGGATATAGTTTGAATGCTATGGGGAAGAGAAAGATCTCTTGTCAATGCTAGACCTTCAGCCACCATACCTCAGCTGTCAGGCCATATTCTATTCATTCCAACTACACTGTCATTACTTCAGCCTAAAGAGTTGAAGTAGGGTCTGAAATCTACAGCAGTCAAGGATGGTGTTTTTAACCCAGCAGTAGTATATATTTTTCTATGAACACACAAAATGATAACATTCAAGTTCGTGTACTGAATAGTCCTTTGATGACAGGTTCTTCCTGATGCATCTTATCAACAAACCAGACACGGAGTACACTGGTCAAGAGACGTACGTATGGAACATGTATCAAAAAAGGTGCTGGGACTTCTTCCCTGTTGGTGACTGCTTCAGAAAGCAGTATGATGAACTGGGAGGTGGCAGCAGCTAAATTGAAATGACATATATGGCCCTAAGTTCTGTGGAGTTCAAGAAGCATTGAACTGCTGCTCTTTTCTTGAAGGTTACTTATTATATCCAACTGTCACAATTTTTCCCTTACATTTATCATTGTAATATAAAAATTTCTTTCTTGTCTTTTGTATTTAAGAACTTAAATTTAAAGTTTTCCTGCATAGCAACTACTTGAACATACTTCCTTCAGGATATAATGGTTATGAATAATTGCAAGGACTAGAGTTGAGAAAAATGGTAAATGCTGTAAGAGACTTCACACATTTCTTCCAGATAAAATTATCCCGTTGTAAGTTTGAAATGTGGTTACGAAATGTGTGGTGTTAAGGGTAATCTGCTTCTCCTCCCTTCAGTGAGTAAGCATGAAGACATGTGAAAAGAACTGCAAAGTTCAGAGTGGAGTGCATGAAGATTAAAATCTTCTGGGATATGACACTCTCCACTGGTAAATACTTCCTGACATTTCAGAGAAACTTGCTGCTTCTACCTTCATGTTCTTAAGCAGTCCAAGAAGACTATTTGGACCCTGATAATGTAGGCAGCAAGCTACTCCAAGGTGCAGGTAATTATTATCATTCAACAAGGCATATCCATCCCAGAAGACTTGAATCTTCAGTTCCATATGTCTGTATTAAAGCATAATGGGAATATTAAGAACAGTTTAAATTCTGTATTTTTAGTCAACTGTATTCACTGCACCAAAGGCAAAGCAAGCACAAGGAGTATGCCATTATGTAGAAAAGTTTTTGTAATGTACTTTCATGCTGTCAGTATCCCAGACTGAAAAGTGATGTTCAAGTTTGAATTGCATAAATGTGGAATTCTGGAGTAAAGAGATCATGGAAATGTAAGTGATCTGTGAGAAATCTAACAAAGGAAAATTATGCAGCATTACTGTGTATACAACTCATGAGAAAGATGAATTGTAATATGCACAGTTGGCCACTGTTAAGAGATCAGTCCCTGTGTCCTTGATGCTTACATAGTAACCATAAGGTGTGAAAGTTTCAATGTGGAAAGACTGTTACAGAAAATCAGGTTTTCATTGACATTAACCCTTCATGAAAATGTGTTCTTCTAAGTAACAAATTTAAAAACATTTGACCTACAAACAATAATAGTAAAAACCACCGAAATTCAGGAATGAATCATGTACTAACCTAGTTCCCTCCTTATGCCATTCAAACAGTGACTTTTGTTACAACTTTAGATTCAGATAACACAGTTTCAAACACATAGCTGTCACCTATGTAAGTATGTGAAAACTGAAAATGGCTGAATATGCAAACATAGATAAAATGCACAATTGTAGATCATGTTATACTTTTACTTATGACATATATTTAATGATCCTTTAATGCCTAGTTGGTTGTCTCTATTTGCCTCTGCCACTGTGCTTTCAGAAATAATGAGGAAAGTACATTTCTTCATATCTGTACCCAAAAGGTGGGAAGATTTAATGCCTTTCACTTTCATATACATATATATATATATATATATATATATATATATATATATATATACATATACATATACATACACACATTTAGACAACTCTTTCACAGCATGCAAGTAATTCATTGCATGTACTACTATGATTTCAATTTAAGGCAGTTTGGACAATATGAAATAATGATTAGTCATAAGATAGCTAAATGAATTTATAGTTCTCACACCTCTTTCCAGATGTTGTTCTCTATACTAAATTCCTCATAACATTTAATCCTAATATGGAGGGACTTCTAACATATGTATACGGCAATAAGAACATAATACAGAGATCAGAATGTATTTTGGATGGTTATCATATTTATGACTGATTTTGAAGTCTTACATTAATGTGTATAGTGATATTTAATGTTGAAAGTTTAATATGTGAATTGGTCTTCAATTTATTTTTTAATGGTTGACCTTTCTTCCAAAAAATGAGGCATGTTACTGTGATGTTTATTGCCTATGTAAAGTTAATTTATACCACCAAAAGCGTGTAGCTACTTAAGTTTTAAGCTTGGATATGTTGTTTGTTAAGCCATTTTAATAGATAGGAATTATTTAATTTGAATGGAGATGCTAGGTAACTTAAAAAAAAGCAGAAGGTTACACTGTTGTTACAAACCACAATTTTGGCATTTTGTCATTTCATGTCCTGTGCACATTTGATCTTCTAGCTTAATAAAGTAACAGTGAATATATATTATATAGTGTGTTGATATTCAACCATGTACCAAGTTAGCATAGTCTGTATAGTGACTAGTGTATGGGCTGGATGATCCTGGAAGAGACAAGAAATTGTTTTCCAAAATGTCCATACAAACTCCGGGGGCCCACCCAGCATCTTATTCAATTGGTACCGGGGTTCTTTCCTGGAGGTAAAGTGGCCAGGGCATGAATTTGATCATGTAACTCTATTTAGTGCCAAGGTAAAGAGCAGTATAGCCATACCGTTACTCCCCATAGATGCCTTCATGGAGTGGACATGGAAAACTTTACCTTTCAACTTGAAGCAGTGTAAGCCAGTTAAAATCAAAACAGTTTGTGGGCCAAATCCAAAATCCACTTTAATGTCTTAGATTGCAACATGCTACATCCCCTTGTTCTTCATTTGTAGAGTTTTCACTGTAGAACAATGCACGAATGTAAAATACTCCTTGTATTTAATTTTGCAGAACTTCTTGGATATATTTTGCAATAAAAATAATGACATTAAAACTTTATAAATATCCAAACTTCAGCAGGTTGCATCATAAATCTGTATGGGTTGCATGTTTGACATGCTAATTTGAAGTCCAAATGAATGACCGATAGACAGCCAAAGCATGCCAAAAATATATTCACAATGAAAATAAATTACAAAATATCTGTTATTATTCAGTGCAAAAGCTCCTGACTGCGTTCTAAAACATAAAAAACTAAGATGCATAAAAAGGTTAAGAGATTTCAAGGGGTCTGCAGTCCCAGAAAGTTTGAAAACTTTAACCTACATTATACACCACCTTCACTTTGCCATCACAGGTATAGTAAATATGGCAGCCACATGATTATGAAACCACCTTCATAACACAAAGCAAGATTTAATATATATGAATGTAATTTCTTTTTGATTTCTATATTCTATATTATTCACATCTTCATGATCTTGTCCCATGTAATATGCATTGAGAGAATTATAATGCATAGGAGGTGCACCATGAAACCCATTCCTCTCCTTCATTTTCAAACATTTTTAAGTCAAAATTCCAAATTTACATATGTAGAACTGATAGCACATCAGTTTCAAATTCACACTGGGACTGGCCAGTGTCACTAAGAGCAGAAGTGTCTAGACGTAAACTCAGACAGGCACAATTGTCCATCTGATCTGGAGTTACCGAAAATTTCCCTGAAATAACACTTCAACCATTGGCCTCAAGGTGTATATTTACCTTGTCCTTGGTGGAAAACTTGGACTTCAAGAAGATAAAACTTGCAGTGGAAAACCTGGAGACTTCAAAAGATGATGAAACAGATGAACAGGATAGAAAGAACAGCAGCCACAATCCAGTGAAGGATCAGGCCCCAAGTTTAAAAAGCAATTGCCTAGCAGTTTGGTACCAATACTTCAGAACAACGTGCAGTCTCTGTATTCAGGGTGAATGATGGATGCCATATTTTCTTTGAACTGTTGGCACCCACCTACCCATCTACACTGAGTCATAACACAGAACACCACAATGTGGATTTTCCCCTAGAAGCCTCAGATTCTGTGCATTATGTCAAATTAGTAAGATAGTAGAACAGATTTTGGAGGAAAAAAGTCCTTTACTCAGTGGTTTATAGAAAGTGTTGAACAAAATGGTACTTCTATTGTGCCATAAAATTTTAAGTTCCTCTAATTTCAAAGTTTATTTCCTCTCACAGAAAAAGATTCCTGTGATTCTAGTTATGTATAATATATGCATTTGAGGCATTTAAAAAGGAATTTAGATCAGCCCTGCATTAGGTACTAAATTCTAAACAGTTTTCAGCTTGCATGCACGTAAGTCATTAACCCTTTCCCCTCCCTAACGCTCCAAAGCACTCGGGATTTAAAAGTCCCCTCCCCCTCTAAACGCTCTAAAGCGTTTCTGGTTTAGTACGTAAATTTAAATGTCCCGTGAAAAAACTCGGCTCTT
>Ga0123355_10012779_pt1 | contig 13023 bp, 9 predicted proteins | sample TergutEmb28metaG_3_FD_89872 | JGI IMG/M metagenome (GOLD analysis project Ga0123355, IMG submission 89872) | Embiratermes neotenicus P1 segment gut microbial communities from Petit-Saut dam, French Guiana - Emb289 P1 | ecosystem: Host-associated > Arthropoda: Insects > Digestive system > Gut ... | reverse complement strand
GGAATTACGAAGAATGAATAAGGAAAAATTCGGTAAAGATTTGTAAAGCTCTGTTTCAAACAACAATCCCCCTTTTACCCCAGGAAAAATACCTGAAAACTAAAAAAAAATGACATGTGCCCCCCCCCCCCCAGTGCTGCTGTTTCAGAAATATATCGACAATTACTTTTACTTCTCCTTTACATTATTTGAACTTATAAATCCTTTATGGACAGAGAATAAATTGAATTTTGCGAAATAAGTGGCAACGTTCATTGCAGCAGGCTTACCAGAACCTGAATAGCATAATGAAAAGTAGAGTTTATTTCGTAATGGTAGAACTAAGTGTGAACTGAATAACGGGTGCTTAAATGGAAGCGAAGATAAACGGAAGGGCTATGAAAATAATGGGTAGAAATGGAGCCTTTTGTGACGACGGTCTCGGATTACGTGTTCTGTAGTGTTGTGGTAACCTTTTTTACGCAACGGAAGAGATCAGAATATAAAGGCTTGCATTCTAGAAGCGAAGTGTCTAATGCTCACTTGGACAAGAATTTCAATTCTGTAGCACTTTAACGATGGTTTATTATATTCTGAAACATACATTTTTTGGGTTTTAACCATTATCGACACACACGTTTTCTGAAGCTGGCTTTGCTTCCGTCTTCATTTGTGGGGAAACTAGTGTATCTGGTGGGCCCGCTAGAAGGAGTTGCTGCCATTCACTGAGTGACTGAGAAGTATTCTTTGTTTTAATTGGATGAAGTGCAGAGAACCTGTTTCGTAATGGATTTCCTATTGTGAATTTTCATATTTTTATCAATCTCTCAGGAATTCTTATAATAAAACCAACCAGATATACTAACTTCTCAAATTTATTTTTGAAAAAAAAACTCTGCATGTTTCGGACAGTTCCTCTGTCCATCATCAGGAGTTTTCCACTGTACACACAGCAATGGTATATCATACAGGTTTGCTGACAGCTTGCGTGCAGGATCAGTTCCGTCCTGATCCTGCTCGCAAGCTGTCAGCAAACCTGTATAACATATACCATTGGTGTGTGTACAGTGAGAAACTCCTGATGATGGACAGAGGAACTGTCCAAAACATGTAGAATTTTATTCCAAAAATTAATTTGAGAAGTTAGTGCTTCTAGTTGGTTTTATTATAAGAGTTTATCACGATGGACGGTCATCTGAAGCTCAAGTTCCTCCGGAATATTTGCTGGGAATCTTTAAATCGAAATGCTATGCCTAACAGTATAAAATAATAACAATAATAATGTTATGTGTAATACTAATTACAAGAAAAAATAGTGGGAAATATTTGGCTCAAAATTTTCCCGATTAACCAGGAATCCGGATTACCCAGACACCCACTGTAATACATTTTACTCTTTAAATCTTAATATCTACTCTGTGGTGAAACCATACACATTATTTTTGTTTAGAATTTGGCTTAGTGGGGGAATTTTTATAAGCGAGAAAATGTCCAGAGGCTTTGGCTTAAATCGCTCAATAGTAGAATGATCGTGATTGGATACTTTACAGGATCCAATCAGTGTATTATCACGTTACTTTGCGAATTACCAGCACCGTACTGACGTCACCTTTTTACACCACACAAAACTCTATCGAACTACTCAACAAAATAGCCATTGCAAGAGTTTATCTGTACAATCAGTGGCTTTAATTCGAGTGAGAACCCGCGCTTGGCCTTATTTAGAAACCGTATATCTTTCCAAATGAGGTGGCACAGTTTGGCGACTTCACGACATACTTTCGTCGAATAAATTCATTAGAATACTGACCCGGATGCCAAACGGGACGCACAGTGGACATTAACTTGTTTTTATTTCGTTGTTACGCTTATAGGGAGTGGCGAAATCAAAGCGGTCAAGTCAGTACATGCAGTACGCTTGTTGGAGCTGAGGAAGGAATACAAGACTTCAGTGAGAAAAATTGGAAGGAAATGGTTACTTGGGTGACGTAGTCGTAGATGGGATTATAGTATGGTAGCTGCTAATACAGATATTGTGAGTGAATGTGTGGGTGCTGTGGATTGACTTAACTTATTCTATATTGGCACATATTAATGTTCATTGTAATGAACATTCAGATATTATGAAAGGTGGAGAATTTATTGACTTTATGAGGTCTGTCTGCCTTTCAAGAAAATTTATACTGCGTGGAATTAGTTGGTTTTGAAAGACTCAGTAAAATGTAGGTAAAGGTAAAAAAGGTAAAGTGATCCCGTTACAGGCCCGGTGTGGCCCAGAGGGTTGGTAGAGTTATAGCTCTACTCTTCCATGACCACGGCACTAGAAGGGGGTGAGTTGTCAGCAGCACGCCCCGGCCGCAATTTACCCCCGGGAAAGACCTGATACCCATTTCACAGGAGGCTGGGTGGACCCCAGGGCCGGTCTGGACGTTCGGAAAATCTCGTCCCCACCGGGATTCGATCTCCGGACCGTCCAGCCCGTAGTCAGTCGCTATACCGACTGAGCTACCCGGCTCACCAGTACAATGTAGGCAGTGATGCAATGTACATATATCAGACATGTGTCTAAGGGAGTGAGTTACCGAAATGGTATTGTTTAATGTGATCTTCAGGCGCGTTCCAGAAGCACTTGCGAAGAACGAGTACTACCTTCATCATGTCTGTTCATCCATCCTTCCATCCGTCTACACGGAACAACGCGACTCCCAGCAGAATTTTCTGTGAAATTTCATATATGAAGTTTGTACTGAAAGTTTTCCCCACATTACGCTTCTAACTATTGACAAAAATAACACCGTACGTAGAGACCTATGTACATTTATAGTAAGTATATCGCCGTTATTAATCTTTGCAACTGATATAGACAATTTGATCTGTAATGTACGGGCTGCGGCCGAAGTAACAGCCGATCCAAAACATAAGAATCGAACATGATAGATTGTAAATCTCCCCATTCATGAGATTTTAAATTGGTTGAGAAGGTACGGAGAAAGCTGTGCTCGCAATTACCTGTCTGTCTTGTAGTTATTCACTGTTTTACATTCCATGTATAATAATGGTGAGATGGCGCCAGAAGTTTTAAGCCGTACGGATATTTTCTGTCTAATAACTACACATTTCAGCATTAGTCCGTATTTGATATGCGTAGAAACGTGAATAACGACGAAAGAATTACTTTTACATAGTGAATTAGATTGTGAAATACAGATCATACTTCCAAATTTAGATCTGTACTTTGTTCTGATTCGTCTTTAACTGACTATATGTTATGAAATAAGTCTGTCTTTATTAACTAATTTTTAGGCGCTGTCGAAAAATTGCGACAAGCGACTATTAGCTTCGTCATGTCCGTCCGTCCTTCTGTCCGTCCGCATGGAACAACTCGAATCCAACGCAACGAATTTTCATGAAATTTTAAGTTTGAGAATTTTTCGAAAAAGTGTTGAGAAAATTCAAATTTCATGAAAGTCGGACAAGAATAACAGGTACTTTACGTGAAGACCTCTATTATACATTTTTTATCATGTCTGGCTCAGTTCTTCTTAGAATGAAATATGTTTCAGAAAAAAGTTGTAGAGGAAATCAAAACACATTTTGTGTTCAATAACGTTTTTCTTAACCCTTTGACGCCTAACGACTCCTATAGTGGTCGTACCGCACCGCTAACTTCTAAACGTTGCATTTTATATATTTATTCAACAAATATAGGTACTGAATATTTTAAACATGGTATATACTCTCCGTTTTTCCCTCTTCAAAATGCAGTTTGTTTCATAAATATAACATATTTGGTTCCTGTATTATTCACATTTCATATACAGGGTGTGCTAAAATTAAAAAAAAATAATTCCGGCGCCAAAAGGTTAAATCGTGTCGTTTAGGGGATAATGTGGAAATCTTTGTAGAGTAGGGCAGGCCACATTGAAACAGGGCGCATGCGCACTGCATGCTAGGTACTTAAGGCTACAAACACGCACAATATGTAATACTTATTGATTTTTCACTGCAAAATTGGTTGCAAGAACGCGCATCAATATTGCGTTATATGTACATTACCTGTGTTGTTATTAACTGTAGGTGCTCAGAGGATGTTTTAAGGTATTATGAAATGGCACATCTTGGGGGGATGCGTAATTTAAGTCAGTTTAATCGTTTATCTAATGGATATAAGTTAATACGGAGACATCCACCTCATTGTAAATCGGTTTCAGCTTATTCAAATTTTCTGCCTCCGTAACTCGATAGAAGTTGAATGAGTTATTGAATTAGACGGAGTGTACGTTTTCAGAATTTTAATACAAAATTCGATAGCTTCCTGATTAGCTGCTAACTGCTATTTAGACAGTTACAACGAGGAGTTTCCACGAGTTACTTTAATTAATATATGTGGGTTGTATATGCAATGCATCTGTTATTCGTTTTACTTGTATCGATGTGAGGACGTGTTCGGTGGGAAGTGACTGTGGCCTATTTGAACGTAGACTGCATTTGAAATGTGACGGCACACGCGCAGAAACCAGATTTCGTCTTTCGGCGAAACGGACGAGTCCAGTTAAATCGGCGGGGGGGGGGGTTCAGTTGATCAATGGCAGCTGAGGTGTGCGCATCAGCGGTAGTAATGCTGGATACACCATGTTCCGAGGTAGTGTGAAGGGTACTGGCTACCCACTCCATTCGCCAGTTTCCCCTTCACTTCCCCTCCCTAGTGTCACCGTGTGCCATCACATTTCACCTGGACTATACTAGCCTGTCCCCCTCTTGTAAGATTGTGGAAATATGGGAAAACCTCACGAAATTCGGTGCCCTAGCCGAGGCCCCGCAGGGTAAGTCCTGATTACAAGCCGTAGGCTTTTGCTTTCTCGGTTCTCTAAAGAAACGAATTTATTCATAAAATGTGTTGTACATGACGAATATATATTTACGGAACTATTCGCTTCGTATAGTTAGGAACAACTGGATTTTAGCAGTTCATCTGATCCATTTAAATGCTGCAGTTAGTGTTGAATCAACTTGTGGTTTATTTTAATACGAATTACATCATAAGGTTCACATCATTTTCTTAAAGGAAAGTATGTTACCTCTTTTCGTACTGGAATTTGCAAAAAGTTCTTCCAACACATGAATATTCTGAACACATCAAAATGCAGTTTCAGAATAAAGAAAAAGACTATTAAATCCGTAATTCGAAGTGTATGTTCCAAGAATGAGATTATGGATCTGTTCATTGGATTTTCAGGTTAATTACTTTCCAGAATCAGGGAGAAGCGCAAAACTTTTAATAATGCACGTATATGTAGATCAGCTGTAAAACGATTCTGTACTTAGTTTCATAAAGATAACATTTGCAAGCCTACTGGTACTAGCACTGTACGAACAGTGGCTCACAACTTCAGTTCATAAAACTTGAAAGTTGTGGAAGAAAAGAAGCTCCTAAAAGACTTTATTCTAGATACCACTTCATCTCTTTAGTAGTTCAGTAGCGCTGTCCACCCCTTCCCTTCTCTTATCTTCTCTCTTCTGTTCTGTTCTGTTCTGTTCTGTTCTGTTCTGTTCTGTTCTGTTCTGTTCTGTTCTCTTCCCTTCCCATCACTTTCCCGGGGATGTGGTTTTCTCGTGGCTTAGCTGCCACATTCCGGACACGGTTTATACCCTTCCTAATTCATTCGTCTTCTCTGGCATTAAGCTAAAAACTATGGCACCGACAGATGTCGCAGCTTTGCGTTAGACGTTAATAACTGGTGGTTCAGTATGTGTCAGCCAGTGGAGTGATAGGCTGTGGGTTCTATGGCTGCCCTTCTGTTCCCGACATTGCCATCGCGCTCAAGTCTACCTTTGCGGCCCGCCAGAAAGCCTGTGCACATAAAGAGTACTTTACTGGAGAGTAAAGTGTCCGGAGGGTAAACGTGACTGGTTGCCTACATGTAGTTATGAGATTAAAGCTGAGTTTTAACACTACTAATCTGCGTGAAGCTTCATATTTCTATCTTTCGTAAGTCAAATTTAGGTGAATATTTCTGATACTATATGCGTTCATATGTTACTGAAATGTATCAGACAAAGAGGTGGCGAGAAACATTTCCGGGTAATAAAGTGCTATGATTCAATGAAGACATAACATACAAGAAAATAATAAACCCTAATGAGATTTAGAATTTAAAAACGAGGTAAATTTTTATGCAAAATAAAAGGTGAATGGGAAAATGAAGTGACATCGGTAAAATACAAACAGTGTGTTTCAGGAGAAATAGTAAATATTTTGGGAGGTGTTAGTATGGACTATTTCGAGTAAATAAGTTCATATAAACATGTGTCCAATTTTCAGTGGGTGTGGAGATACAGCTGTTTGAATGGTACGCATAAAAAGCCTTACAAAAGGTATGAAGGAAATACAAATTACGTATTGATTGCATTTATTGGTTATGTAAATGATCTCAATAAATTGGAAGAATTCAAAGTAAGTACTGAAAAATCCCACCATCGACTTCAATGCAATTTTCAACCCTCTTGGCAACAGTACGTGTAGCTCTGCTGAGGTCGTCTTGGCGTTCTTCGTTTGTGGTGGCAGCACTATTCATAACGCGAGCGACCAATTCGCCACTTGTGTTCACTTTTTCTTTGTAGACTTCGCTTTTCATCCATCCGCACCAACAGAAATCCAATCTGTACGCACCAACTTCAAACTGTTGTATCTTCACACCCATTGAAAATTGGACACATGTTTATATGAACATATTTACTCGGAATAGTCCATACTACCACCTCCTAAAATATTTACTTTTCCTCCTGAAACACCCTGTAGATGAAATGTAAGAGGAGGAATTTATAAAATAAATAAATAAATGTAAACTTAGATGAGGTTAACACAGGAGAGAAATCAGGTAGTTATTAGTCAAGATAAGCCTTATCCATTAATGCTAAAGAAAATGGATGCACATTGTTTAAAATACGGTGTTACAAACTATATCCAAAAAAGTAAACGAAACTGAACTAAATAAACTTGAATTTGAATATGACCACGTATACATTGGAGGTATCATTTTGACTGAAGTTTACTTTTGTTATTTCGCTAAATAAAAGTGCTTTCAGTGTATGTCATTGTGGATCTAAATCCAGAGCTACGTATTTATGAGTGTAATTAACTCCATGAAAGAACGTATTTCGTGAGAAGCTAACAGCCCTTCAGTAGTCAAGATATTGCCCATCTTTCGCGTAACATACAATTTTACTGTTGCACACAAGAGCCCATCACTGGACCTCACCTTGAACCTGCTGAATCCAGTCCGTATAGCACACATTTTTTAAAATTCACAATGAATCGGGATTCGTTTCAAGGTAAAAATAAGAAATTTCTTTCAGCTCCACATCCTGCAGACCGGCTCTGGAGCGCACCCATTCTATCAGGTGACGGTAAAATAATTCGGGTATTGAAACCGGCCACACCCCTCCTTCTGTTGCGAAGATGATGGTTATTTAAGCACAGAAACAACTTGACTGACAATATTATTCTCCCACATATTCTTATGTCTACCAAAGGTCTTCGTACTGCTAATAATGGAATGAAAATAAACTTCAGTAATACTTCTTTGAAATATTCTTATAATAAAAACCAAAGAGATGCAATATTTCTCAACTTTATTTTGGTAACGAACTCCAGATGTTTCGGACAGACTTACTGTCCATCATCGGGAGTCTTAATACTGTATTCACTGCAAATGGTATTTGTCATACTAGTTATGTTGAATGTCTAACTAGTATGACAAATACCAATTGCTGTGAATACAGTATTAAGACTCCTGACGATGGACAGTAAGTCTGTCCGAAACATCTAGAGTTCGTTACCAAAATAAAGTTGAGAAAAAGTGTAACTTGTCGGCTTTTATTGTAAGAATATATCACGACGCACGGTCCTCTAAATGTCAAAATAACTCTTTGACATATGTACGCGAGCAGTGTTGCACAAACTTTGCACCACCAGTTGTGCAGAATTGTTGTGCCTATTTACTAGACAACGTGAGACCGCTGAACGTTCTCGCGCGTTAGGGTAATGGCGTCCCTGCTACCCAGCCAGTATTCTGGGTAGCATTCAGCAGCGCATGAAACTGTGACGACATATTCTCTGCTCTTTTATTGTTTTCCATTGCACTTACTGCTTTGTCTCGGCTTCTTACTTTCCTGTATTTTCTCTCTATTTTACCCTTAGTAGTACTGCTTTTTATTTTCAGAGATTTCTTTGCGCTGTCTGTCCGTTTCGATGTCTGAGGAGCTCTTGAATCAAAGGACTCCGTCGTTATGTCTTGCGGAAGGTAGTTTTTCTTTAACACTGCACAGCGTCGAGTTATAATGGTAAAGCTACATATCAAATATGGCTCTAAATGGAACAGGAAGACAGAATGTGCACCCACACACATAACACTTTAAGAACAGATCGAAAAGTCGTCACTTCTTCCTGTCGTGGTCTAACAGAATCATTACTATACACTACTTGTGTTGTTTCCTTCTCAGAAGTATGCTGTAGTCTTATCAGTGCCGGAAGGGTGTATCTGCATTATGAATTTGAAATAACGGAACATTTGATTTCAAATACTCTTGCATTATTGATAGTTGGCCTTGAGCATTCGTTGTCAGGTTTTGCATGAGTATCTGGCGGCCATTGCAAATGTTTGTGCGTAACTCACCTGTAGGCGGATTCAGACTTGGGAAAGGGGTTTTCTGGAATTGCAATGTGTAGGGGTAGCAGAAACGTGTAATTAAAATAAAGCTGCAAAGATATTATCAACGTACGATTATTGTTTTGAAGTAAAATTGCTTTCAATTCGATTATATATTTTCGAGGTATTAAAAAGGTATGTCAGGGGATTCGGCAGTTTTTTTTTGTTATTGTCTGAAATCTTTTCGGAAGCTTGGTAAGGGAAATTTATAAAACACACTATTGAAAATACAGTATATATATATATATATGTATATATATATGTGCATATATGTATATATATATATATATTAGATGTTTGCATAACACTATTTATTATCGAAATGGTAAGACAAATACATTAACATAATTGTACCAAGATATACTAGGGTCTGAAATTTAATGCACCAGTAGAAGAACATTTTTGGACTTACTAACTGAAAATGTGTGGATCACATCCAGTCGAGTGTTTGAAAAAAGCCCAGTGCAGCTGATAGACTATTGATGACGACTCCCGTCTCCCGGAATAAAAGTAACAATGGCATCGTACCGTGTCATGTTACTCTGATTATGTGGCGACAAATAGGACAAGACAAAAAACAAATTGAATAGAGCACAGTAACATGGATCGCTGAGAATAATGGCTGCAGATATCTAAAAACTGAATATGATGCTTCACAAACACGTACGTAAATACGGCAATAACAAGAGAAGGGATACTAATAACGACCAGTGTAATGGGAAAGGATTTGTTGACTTTCATTGATAGCGTAGATTATATTACAATAATTACCATCACTTTCAAGGATAAGAAGCGAAAATTAACATATGGGACTAACAATAGATTGTTTGTAAATCTAAACCTAAACAATGCAAATGCGTTGTCCGAACATATACAAATTAATGTATGTTGTTTGTCAGAATGTAATGTCTGGAAAGCATGAAGGCAGATATCAATAACGTGTACTCGTATCTGCGTTTGCAATAACGAAGATGAATCGGTCTGTGCAATGGATATCATTATTACAGCGACAATTGTGTTACAAGTTTTGATGTTTTGCTGACCGTGCATCTCAGTATAATCTTAGTAATTAACCAACTGAATGCACAAATTCTTGTTTTATAATAAGTTTATTATATGCCTTTACATGTTTCGAGCACCATGTGCTCATCATCATGGGGTCAAAATTGTATCATACAGCGTCTGGTATCATCACACTCTGTAGGTGGCCGTCCCGTGCACCGGACGGCCACCTACAGAGTGTGATGATACCAGACGCTGTATGATACAATTTTGACCACATGATGATGAGCACATAGTGCTTGAAAAATGTAGAGGCATACAATAAACTTGTTGTAAAATAATATTTTGTGCATTAAGTTGGTTAACTACTAAGACTAAGATTTGTGTTACAATGGAAGTTACTAAGAAATGGTAACTTTTGCTAAGAAGCTGGGACACGAATGTGAAAAAGAATGTTTATAGATGGAAAGTAAAATTAGCAGGCCAACAGGTTTAGAGGATATTAGTACTGTGAAAGTAGTAGCTAAGGGCTGGGCATGTGGCGCGTATGGGTGAGGAGAGAGGGGTGTATAGGATCTTGATGGGGAAACCGGAGGGAAGGAGACTACTAGGGAGACCTAGGCGTAGATGGGTGGATATTATTAGGATGGATCTCCAGGGGGTAGGATGTGGGTATATGGACTGGATTGGGGTGGCCCAGGATAGAGACAGGTGGCGGACGCTTGTGAGTGCGGTAATGAACCTTCGGGTTCCGTGAAATGCGGGGGATTTCTTGACTAGCTGCAAACCAGTTGGCTTCCCAAGAAGGACTCTGCATCATGAAGTAAGTAAGTAAGTAAGTAACTAACTAAGTTAGTAGTAGCTGTTTAACTGTCGGAATGAACGGAGCGTGTTCAGACGCACTGGGCTCAGTAAGGCGTACAGAATATCAAACAGGGTTTGAGCCCCAGCAGGGCAGTAACCATATCAGTACAGGCACACAAAATTAACATTGAGCGCAAATCGTAATAGAGACAATAACAGGCCCACAAGCTGAATGGATAAACTGAAGACGAAATTATGTGAGAGATTTTAACACAATGACAGATTTTTTACCTGCCTCTAAGTAAAGAATAAAAGTAGAAATTTGAAATAAAGATTCTAAAATGGGGTCATAGTACGTGACTTTCAAACTAACAATATAAAATCACGATTCGATTTTGCACACATAGTGGAACATAAAATCAACACTTTTGGCTGTTTCTGTAACAATATAATAAGGAATTGATACGAAAAACCGGTCTAAGAATTATGTAAACTGCCAAGAAAGCTTTCTTTTTAAAAACACTTTAAAATAATTTAATTATGTATTATATTTTCCACGTATATATTCGATCTAAGTGGTTTATTTTATGAATTTCGCTTAGAGTAGGCCACGGTCCTTTCCTGCTATATTCTGGCACCTTTAGCGTTAAAATTCAGTTTGTTTCGACATTAAAGAACCTGTGTGGCTATAACGAGCATATAAATAAACTGATTATTCTAAGTTGAATAAAGAGAGACCAACTTGATGTCACTTGCTTTATTATTTCATTATTTAATGCTCAACATGTTTCCAGTGTTAATACATCCATCCTCAGGAGCTTGCGACTTATTTGTTGAGTTATTTCATGGGTTGTATTGCTCTGGTTCGATGTGTGTTGTTGTTACGTTGCGGTTTAGCTGGGGTGGTGTGGTATCCGTATGCAGGCTGAGGCACTAGTGCCTCGGCCTGCATACGGATACCACACCACCACAGCCAAATCACAACGTAACACCAACACACATCGAACCAGAGCAATGCAACCCATGAAATAATTCAACAAATAAGTCGCAAGCTCCTGAGGTTGGATGTATTAACATCCGAAACATGTTGAGCATTAAATAATAAAGCAAGTGACATCAAGTTAGTCTCTCTTTATTCAACTATCAAGAAGATGCACGGTCCAATAAACATATGATTATTCTAAGTAGAATTCCTTACTGGGTCCCCGTACGGAGAGGGAGTATTCCTTCCCTGTCATCTCACTTACTGGCTTCAGAATCCCAAGTACGGAGTTAAAACCCCAGATTGAACCTGTCTATCATGTTTTAACCACAAGAAATATGAAGTTTATAAACTCATTATCAGTTGCTTTCACCAATATTTTGAGTTGGGTTTAAACTTAATGCGTGTAACTGGATTTTGAACAGGCCACGACATATGTACGTAGTTTATACTTGTGATGACGGGGTGTAAACAAACCGCTTGTTGTGGCTGCTAAGATAAGCTAATTACGGTACGATTCTGCTAGATGATTAAACTGACTCATATGTATTGTAGTGGAAATCGCTTTATTGGATTGTGTACTGTACAGTGCATATACAATTCACTTTATATTAATAATGTTATTTATTGGAGCAGCACGTATTGCGCATGTGCAGAAATTACTACACTTCAAACGCTGATATGAACGACCCACTTACACGCCAGACGTGAATGCACACAGCACTTAAATATAGCTCTGCCCTCTCCGAGCACACTAATATTTTAAGATATGTAATCACTGAAAATTACATGCACTAATGTGACCCAAGTGACCTAAACACTGTAATTGTGAGAACACGTTATAATTTTTTTATGAAGTAATAATAATAAAAAAAACACGAAACCGCATGAACGATACCACGAATATTGCATGACACTTCACCGCTGTGGTTCCATTCGACTGTGGTGATAATATTGGGTGGTGTTGGTCGTGCCGACGAATACTATGGTGATGATGACGGTTGATGCCTCTTGAGTTGTCTGTTAATTCACGTCTGTCGTCCACATTTAGAGATAAGTGACTTAAATAAAAATAATTAATCTTTTAAAAACGGCTTAAATTTTAGGAATTGTTGCTGGAGACTTTGTGTGTTCTTGGATGACTTTATTTCTTGTTTAAGCCCTTTCCTCGCGACTGGTGACAGAATTCCTTATTCTCTTGATAGGTGAGTAAAGAGAGACCAACTTGATGTCACTTGCTTTATTATTTCTTTACGTAATGCTCAACATGTTTCGGATGTTAATACATCCATTCTCAGGAGCTTGCGACTAATGTGTTGAGTTATTTCGTGGGTTACATTGATCTGGTTCGATGTGTGTTGGAGTTACGTTGTGGTATGGCTAGGGTGGTGTGGTATCCGTATGCAGGCTGAGGCACTGAAGTGGTTATTTAATGCTCAACATGTTTCGGATGTTAATACATCCATCCTCAGGAGCTTGCGACTTATTTGTTGATTTATTTCATGGGTTGTATTGCTCTGGTTCGATGTGTGTTGGTGTTACGTTGTG
>Ga0123355_10012778_pt1 | contig 13024 bp, 10 predicted proteins | sample TergutEmb28metaG_3_FD_89872 | JGI IMG/M metagenome (GOLD analysis project Ga0123355, IMG submission 89872) | Embiratermes neotenicus P1 segment gut microbial communities from Petit-Saut dam, French Guiana - Emb289 P1 | ecosystem: Host-associated > Arthropoda: Insects > Digestive system > Gut ... | reverse complement strand
CCTTATACCCTTTATTTTATCAAATTTTGGAACATTTTGCAAGCACATATTTACATAAATTATCGAAATTTACTATGATTTATTACTTCTGCTGTAACTGCTGACCAACCCTCTGGCTTGTCGGAATGGAAGATTGATAAACAACGAAGTAAAGCTTCCAGATATAATATAGATGCTTGATGGGTACTGCTAATGAAGGTTATACTATACATATAGTTGAGATTTGTAAATGCTGTATAGTTTTCAGGAAATTAAATTGGCAAGTGCTCAGTGATATATGTGGTGATTGTAAGTAGAGCGGAGGGTTTTAGCTATGAAGAAGTTTAATGTGACGGGGTTGTGTGTGCCTGAAGATCATTATATGGTAGATGTGAGCGGTAAAATAGCACAGATCAAAGGTTTAGTCGATAATCGCTGTTATTTCACTATTAATCGTGCAAGGCAGTATGGAAAGACGACTATTCTCAATGAGCTTAAGAAGAGTTTAGATGGTGAATATTTATGTGTTAGTACAAGTTTTGAAGGTCTTGGTAGTGAGAGTTTTAGTTCATCGGAATCTTTCTGTCATGTATTTATGAGCCTTATTCGAAAGTCACTGCGATTTACATCTGCGGATATGGAATATATTAAAAAATGGGCTGATAAAGATGTGGTTTCTTTCGAAGCGTTGAGCGATCATATTACAGCTATGTGCAAAGACAAAAAGATAGTCTTGATTGTTGATGAAGTTGATAAGGCGAGTAATAATCAGATATTTTTGCACTTTTTGAGTATTTTGCGCAGCAAGTTTCTTGATCGCCAAAAGGGTATGGATTATACTTTTCACAGTGTTATATTAGCGGGTGTATACGATATTAAGAATATCAAACTTAAGATGATACAAGAAGGTACATATACGCCATCTGGTACGGAAAATAAAATATACAATTCTCCATGGAATATTGCTGTGGCTTTTAAGGTTGATATGTCGTTTAACCCAGATGAAATAGGGTCAATGCTAGAAGTCTATGAGGTCGATCATCAAACAGGCATGAGTGTGGAATCTATTTCAAAGGAAGTCTATACTTATACAGGCGGTTATCCGTTTTTAGTATCGAGAATATGTCAAATCATTGATGAAGAACTTAATAAGTCTTGGACGTATAGTGGAGTGCAAGATGCAGTACAGATTTTTCTTGATGAAAAGAACACATTGTTTGATGATTTATTTAAAAATCTTGAAAATAATAAAAATCTGTATGAACTTATATATAGTATTTTAATAGTAGGAGAGAAAAGGTCATATTCAATTGATAATCCTACAATAGACTTAGGTGTTGTATATGGTATTATAAAAAATTCGAAGCAAGGTGTTATAGTATCGAATAGAGTTTTTGAAATCCGGATTTGTAATTATTTTATATCGAAAGATGAAGAAGTTAACAAATTAATTACTGGAGTGTTACAGAGTGATGTAGTACGTAATGGAAAATTCAACATGGAGTTATGTATATTAAAATTTGCTGAACATTACGCAGAAATATTCAACAAAAGCGATACAGAGTTTTTAGAGAGACACGGGCGTTTACTGTTTTTATCTTATTTAAAGCCACTCATTAACGGTCAGGGTTTTTATCACATTGAGAGCCAACTCACCGATTCGCGGCGAATGGATATTGTAGTGGATTTTGGAAACCAGCAATTCATCATAGAATTAAAGATATGGCGCGGACAGCAGTATCAATCGGAAGCGTACATGCAACTATATAAATATCTTGAAAGTAAACATGCTTACGAAGGATACTTATTAACTTTTGACTTTCGAAAGAGGGATAAAAGCCTTGGAGCGGAATGGGTAATTGTAAACGATAAACGGATATTTGATGTGATGGTTTAAATTTATTGATAATAGACTGCTTGATAAAGTCTGAGGTCGGGTGGATGGCACACAACCATTGTATTACGAAATATAGCTGTCAACAATTATTGATATTATTTTACATTAGAAAACTTTAATGCGGTTTTGCCAAAAACATGTAGAGCTTTATTGAACCATGTTGAAATATGATGTACAATACACTTGAGTGTTTCTTCAGAGAGTGAATATAGAAATATCATAACTGAATTTACAGGATCTGGTCATTGTCATTGAATGGCGCATATTAGAATCTGATTGATTAATGAAGGGAAATAGAATAGCAGGGGGCACAGTCGGATGAGTATTGAAAGATTAAACATGGTCTGGCCAGAATGGAAGGTTGATAAACAACTAGGTGAAGGTTCTTTCGGGAAGGTTTACAAAATTACCCGCGAAGGACACGGCATGACATCTACTGCTGCCGTTAAGGTTGTTTCAATTCCACAGAACGATGCAGAATTGGCCATCATGAGCTCAGAAGGTATGGACAAAGCGGGAACACGTTCCTATTTTAAAGACTTTGTAGTGGATTTTGTAAACGAAATAAAATTAATGGAGTTAATGAAAGGTACAGCAAATATTGTAAATGTAGAAGACTATAGGGTACTGGAAAAAAAAGATGAAATCAGCTGGGATATCTTCATTCGAATGGAATTACTTACACCGCTTAATGAATACATTGGAGATCGGCTGTTATCGGAAACTGAAGTCATAAAACTGGGCATCGATGTTTGCACTGCACTCGAACGGTGTTCCCAAAAGAAGATTATCCACAGGGATATCAAGCCCGAGAACATCTTTGTATCTTCTTTCGGAGAATTCAAAGTAGGCGATTTTGGCATTGCTCGTGAGATGGAAAAAACTAATGGTTCTATGTCTCATAAAGGTACATACAACTACATGGCACCGGAGATCCTAGCCGCCAAATACTACGACTCCACTGTGGATATTTACTCATTGGGGATCGTTCTCTACAAACTGTTAAACAATAACCGGTTGCCATTTCTTGACCCATATGCCCAGTTCATCCAGTTTCAAGATAGGAAGAATGCAATTGACCGCCGTTTTAGCGGCGAGCCATTGCCAGCACCTATAAATGCAAGCCCATATTTGGCTCGGGTTATTCTTTCAGCTTGTGCCTTTGATCCTGCAAAGCGGTTTAGGACCCCAACTGCTTTCAAAAATGCATTGTTGACTGTTAGAGGTGAACAAGCCTCTCCAGTACCCTTGTCATTTGATACAAATAAAACTATACGTGCGCAGTGTACACCGAAATCTTTACAAACATCTCCCATACCCACGCAGAGCACGCTGGAATCTATACATACATCTCTACCAACATCACAAGATTTTAACGCAACTGCACGCACTCGGCGCATACTGGAATCTGCGCAAACATCTCCAATGCCTGTGCCACTTAACAATAACGCAACTGAGCTCACACAGCGCAAGCAAGAATTTGTACAAACCTTTCCGGCACCCACAGTGCAAGACAATAATGCAAATGTATTCACGCAGCGCACGCCAGAACTTGTACAAGCCTTTCCGGTACCAGCGCAGCAAGACGATAACGCAACTGTAATCACACGGCGCATGCCTGAAACTATACAAGCTTTTCCAGAACCAGCGCAACAAGACGATAACGCAACTGTAATCACACGGCGCATGCCAGAATCTGCACAAACTTATACCGAGCCTGTTGTGGAGAAAAAAAGGCCAACGGCTCCACCACGCAAAAAACGAGAAAATAGATCGAATATATTTCCAACTGTGCTTACTACGCTTGCATTTATTTGCATAATTTTCGCAGGAATCTTTTTTATGAATCCGGGAGGTATTCTTGACGGAATAATTAGAGAGCCCACTCCCGATGTTGTAGCTGCACTAACAGAAGGGGAATTTGAAAAAGCATTGTCGTTAGCGGAAGAGGTCGATAATGATACTTTACATAGGCAGTTGAGCGTTCGTTTGCATAGAATGTCGGCAGAGTTTCTAGCAGAAGAAATAGATTATGAGGTTGCAACTATGCAATTAGACACTATCGAGAGGATGGATGTTCCAGATGTCGAAGATTTATTAAATGAGACGAGAGATAACATTAATAATCTTTATGTCTCTAGGATAGCATTGCAATTAGCCGAGGCACTTTTGGAAGATGGGTACTATGAGGAGGCTATTTCACAATATAGGCTAGTATCTCTAGATGACCCTAATTATGAAATGGCAATAGAAGGGGTAGGCAATGCTGCGAATGCTTTTCGTGCTGACACCTTGGAAACCGCTCGGTCATACTCCAACAGTAACGATTATGAGAGCGCAATTCGTATCTTGAGTGATGCTTTATTGGTGCTTCACAATGATGCCGAAATTATGCAGGAGTTAAACATGAAAAAAGCATTGCTTGAGGCAAATCGTTAACAGTTTGAGATAATTGATTAAATGGGGATTGGATTATTTGAATGGCGCACGCTTGGATCTGATTGATTAATAGAGGGAATAGAATGGGGCATAGTCGGATGAGAATTGAAAGATTAAACATGGTCTGGCTTGAATGGAGATTGATAAACAACTAGGTGAATCATTGAATGGCATACTCTTGACCCGGGCTTTACCCCACATACCTTGAAGACGATTTTGCTAGGGTGAGGTGAGCCAGGGTCAAAGCCTGGTATGATGGCACTTTTATTATCATTAAGCCATTTTCTTATTACGCGATTCCACAAAGACCGACACAATAATGATAAGACCTTTGAATACTTGTTGCCAATGGGTATTGATACCAACCAAAGTCATGCCGTTTGTCAACACAGTTAGCAAGAGAACACCAACAACTGTTCCCGTCACTTTCCCTTTTCCGCCGGACAAACTCGTGCCGCCCACCACAACAGCAGTAATCGCGTCTAATTCAAAGCCGCTCCCTGCCGAGGGCTGTCCGGAACCGAGCCGTGCTGTTACAATCAGACCAGCAATGGCAGTCAGAATACCCATAATAGTAAACACGTAAATTTTCACATTGTCCACAACAATGCCGGACCAACGGCTGGCTTCCGCATTGCCACCTACAGAGTAGATATAGCGTCCAAAGCGTAGTTTCGTGGTGACAAACACACCAAACACGATCGCCACCAGCATAACAATCACCGGAATTGGAATCGGCCCGACAAATCCGGTTCCAATAGATGTAAATGTCCGGTTCTGCCAGACTACAGAGTTACCACCAGTTATAATAAAGGCCAGTCCACGCAAGATAACCATCATCGCAAGCGTTGCGATAAAACCTGGCAACTTCCCCTTAGCGCACATTACACCATTTAAAAAGCCAACAAATGCGCCTACTAAAATCGCAGCACTAATCGCCAGCGCAATGCTGTCTGTTTGCCTAACCACCATAGCACCAATCAGCCCTGAAACTGCGAGCAGCGAGCCAGCGGACAAGTCAATTTCACCAATTATAATGACCATGGTCATACCAACCGCTGCAACTACAATGAAGGAGGACTGTCGTAAAATATTTGTTATATTACTCATCGTGAGGAAATTAGGACTCAACAAGGACCAAATCACGCATAAAATAAGAACTACACCGACCAAAATCAGTTCACGAAAAGCATTTGAGTTCAGTTTCTTCGTTGTTGTCATGCTCAAACCCCTCCAAACGCCGCTTGCATAATCGTATTCTTGTTGGCTTGTTCCATCGCTAATTCTCCTGTTATTTCGCCGTCATGCATAACGATGATTCGGTCACTGACTTGAAGAATCTCTGTCGTTTCAGACGAGATCATGATAATACTCTTTCCTGAATCAGCCAACGCCCGCATCAAAGCGTAGATTTCACGCTTAGCACCCACGTCAATCCCGCGGGTCGGTTCGTCCATAATCAGGATATCTGGGGCCATGGCCAGCCATTTTGCGATGACCACTTTCTGCTGATTTCCACCGCTTAAGTCTTTAACCTGTTGCATTTCATCGCGCATGACAATGCCAAGATCCTTGATGTATGTACTTGTGATCTCGTGCATCTCACTCTCGTTGAGGATTGCACGTTTCATCTGTCTAAGTTTGGGAATCAGCATATTGTCTCGGATGCTCATGCCCAGCACTAGTCCAAGCCCCTTTCGATCCTCCGGAATCAAGGCAATTCCGGCATCAATGGCATCTTGTGGACCGCGAATATCAGCCTTTTGTCCATGTATTCTCAGGCTTCCCGCACCAATGGGGTCAATGCCAAACAGCACCCGGGCAAGTTCCGTCCGCCCAGCCCCAATTAAGCCAAAAAAACCTAAAATTTCCCCTTTGTATAGATCAAAGCTCATAGGGGCCGAATTTGGATAAACTTGCACATCACGCACGGAGAAAATTGCGTTGCTTGTGTCAATGTGCGCTGCAGCCTGTCTGCTCTGATCAAGTTCCCGCCCGATCATCATGGAAATTAGTTTCTGTTCGGTCACGTTTTCCGTCGGCACTGTATCGATATATTTACCGTTGCGAAACACAGTGATTCGATCTGCAAGTTCCATAACCTCTTCCATTCGATGCGAGATGTAGACGATACACATTCCACTGTCCCGTAAGTCTTTGATAATCCCAAACAGCGTCTGAGATTCTTTTTCAGACAAGCTTGCTGTTGGCTCATCAAACACTACCACGCGGGCTTCAAAAGACAAAGCTTTTGCGATCTCGACACACTGTTGATGCCCGCAGCTTAGCTTAGACACTTCCATGTCTGGATCGATGTCTAGCTGCACCTTTTGGAGCTCAGTAATGGCCATTTTTCGCAATCGGTCCCGATCCATGGTTTTAGCCCACTTCACAGGCTCACGTCCTAGAAAAATATTTTCTGCACTGACATATTCTTTAGCAGGTTAAGTTCCTGAAACACCATACTCAATCCCAAGTGTTGGCCTTGTAATGGAGACTTCACCTCTACCGGCTCCATTTGACCTAACTCCTCGTTCCGAATGTATATGGTGCCCGTGTCCTTGCTATACACTCCAGTCAGGATTTTCATCAAGGTCGATTTTCCAGCACCATTTTCCCCCATCAGTGCATGAACTTCTCCCTTTTTCAGTTCAATCTGAACCTGATCCAACGCTTTAATGCCTGCAAACGCCTTGGAGATCCCTTCCATTTTTACAACTGTTTCCGCCATAAAACACGCCCTCCTTAAACCGCAGACCACCTGCTAAAAAGCAGCAGGTGGTCTCGGCTTCGTGCAGAAGTAATTAGTCGATTTCGACACCATACCCACGCTCACGGGTAATGAACTCTTCGACATTGTCGATGGTCATGTAGGAAACTGGTACTTCAGTAAAGGCATCAAAAGCTTCATTTCCGAGCATGCGCAAGGCAAGTTCAACTGCTAGATAGCCCATCATATATGGATCTTGGGAAACGCCAACAGTAATCAAGTCATCTCTGATCGCCACAAGGTTTTCGCTGGTTGCATCAACTGTGGTGATGAGAATGTCGTCAAGTCGACCTGCAGCTGTAACCGCGCTTAAGATACCCATGGCAGAATTTTCATTCACACCTACAAACGCCTGAATATTTGGATGTGCCTGCAGGATGGTTTCTGCAGCTTCCAGAGAGTCAGCACGCTGCATGGCTGCATGCTGTTCTGCTACGATTTCAATATTGGTTCCGGCAATTCCGTTCATGAAACCTTCTCTACGATCACGCAAAGAGGTGACAGCAATACCGGCTATCATGGCGATTTCACCCTCGCCGTCTAGGGCTTCGATCACATACTCAGCCAGCATTTGACCGACCAGGTAGTTATTAGACGCAACAAATGCATCTGAACCGTCACAGTCGATGTCAATTGTAATGATCTTAACATCGTTGTCACTGGCGTGCTGCACAGCGTTTACAACGCCATCGGAGTCAATGGGATTCAAGAGGATTACGTTGGCACCCATGGTTACGAGGTCTTCAATCTGGGTCACCTGTGTTTCCAACGAGCCGTCAGCCTCTAGAAACATCAGATTTCCAATCCCTAAGTCTTGTGCAGCCTGCTCAATGCCTAGTTGCATTGCCACAAAGAAGGGGTGTACGTTCTGGCCAAAAGAAACACCAATAATAATGTCGGCTTCTGCCTCGTCTCCAACTGTAACTCCAGCATCTGTCTCGTCACCAACAGTACCTCCAGCATCTGCCTGTTCAGGTGTCGGATCGGGAGTCGCAGGTTGGTTAGTAGCACAAGCTGAGACTGCAACAACTATGACAATCATAAGTAGGGATACAAGTAGTCTTTTCATTTTTCAATTACCTTCCTTTCAAATTATATGATTTTTTTGGCTTACAAAGTGATGGCATGTACTATTCCTGGAAAACACTTCCTTTTATGTTGCGGGGTGCTTTTGCAAGTTTACCGCAAATCGCATACTGGGATGCGCGCCCAACTGCGGGAATGTTAACAGGGATCTCGTGTATGTTGGCATATGCCAGCAAACCAAATGTAATCGCCTCTTTAAACTCTGGTGGCATACCAATCTCTGCGGAAGAGGCCACTTTTATGTGTTGAGGAATCCGGTTCTGAATCTCACGCATGATAATAGGGTTGAAGAATCCGCCGCCATTTACATACAAGGTATTAATTTTCTCAAGTGTCTCAGTAGGAATGTAGTCAGTCATATTTCTCGAAACTGCCGCACCAGTGAACGCACACGCAGTCGCTAGCAGATCTTCGTTCGACAGATGACGAAATTTTCTGATCACCCCTTTAATATAGTCTGCGTTGTAATCTGCAATCCAGCCAGACCGTGGCACAGGGCGCTCAAAGAAGGGATGGCTCATAAAATACGCTAACAATTCTTCATCTACCTTGCCCTTTGCGGCTACGGCACCGTCCTTGTCATATTCTTTGTCGTACAGGCTTTTCATCATATAGTTCGAAATAACATTTCCTGGCCCAGTGTCAAAGCCGAACATTTTTTTACGATCGTTACACCCTACATGGATATTAGCAATACCGCCCACGTTTAAGGTCATGCTGGGGTAATCGTTTTTACGAAACAGGACATATTCTAAAAACGGCTCGATGGGAGCTGCACTTCCACCAAACGTATGGTCTGCCGGGCGAAAATGGGTCACCGTGTCAACGTTTGTCAGGTTTGCTATGACAGAAGACTCTCCCATCTGCAATCCGCAAGGATAAGCTCTTGATAGCCAGCGATTAGGCCAATCGGCCTTATCTTCATCACTCATCGCGGCAATAGCTGTATGGTTGGGCTGTTCTTGATAGATGGTCTGTGTGTCTAAACCCAGAACCTTGACATCTAGTGGGTTGATGCTATTTTCTCTCATGAACTTTGCAGCAGCTTGTGCAAATACGGCACCACATATGTAGTTTAATCGGTTGAGTCCCACCATATCTACCTTGTTGACAAATGCGTCATTGACAATAGCCTTCACATCTTCTGGCCAAGGATACGAGCCTCCACAAATAAAGCGCGGTGCTTTCGGAAATCCGTCAGCCTCTATTTCTGTCTCACACAACACCACGTCAATTCCGTCAAAAGAGGATCCACTGTTCATACCCATAAACAAATCCATAATAATTACCTCCAAATTAATATGATTTTTATAGCATAATCAGCCCTTTGGGCAATACAGCCATTTAAACTTTGGCACAGGATTTACGATGCAAAAATTCGGTTTTCAACTGGATTATCTGCTTTTTTCGGCGTTTTTCCGGGCATTCAATCAATTCAAACAGTCGCTGGACAGCCAATTGGCCTGTTTCCTCGACAGATTGGACGATCGTAGTGATGTCAAATAATTGATTAATCTCATCATCATCCCAAGCCAACAATGATATGTCATGGGGCACTTTCATTTCACGCTTCTTGAGTTCCAAAAGCATTCCGCCGCACAGTGTATTGTTGAGCGCGTAAAGCGCAGTTATGCCGCTGTTTTGATTCAATAGCCTCGCTGTCAGTTCTTGTCCTGCATTTGGTTTTGCGTATTCGGCATCCATAATGATGGTATCGTCAACAAAGATATTAGCATCTAACAACGCCCTTTTATAGCCGTTTATTCTCTCACGGACTGTGGAATAGTCTTTCGTTCCTATTAAACCAATCCTACGGTGTCCTAAAGAAATCAAATATTGTGTAGCTTTATAAGAGGATTCTTCATTGTTGCTTTGAAGCAAATCAATATCAAGTCCTTTGATTTTGCGGTCAACTGAAACAATCGGAACATCACTTTCATATAAATGTCGAAGGTTGCTGGGGATAAGGTGATCTGCGTTAAAGACCGAAGTTAAGATAATCCCATCGACACGTTTACTGTAAGCCGTTCGTAAATAGCTAATTTCCTTGCTCTCCTGCTCATTCGTATTACATATCAGAACATTGTAACCATGTTTCATAGTTTCACTCTCAATAGAAAACACAAGTGCATTAAAATAGCTGTTCTTAATGTTTCCGATGATAACCGCTATGGTTTTAGTGTTTTGGCTACGTAAACCCTGAGCGATTGCGTTTGGTTGAAACCGTAACTCTTCCACAGCCTGCATTACTTTTTTTCGTGTCTTTTCTGACACGTTTCCATAATTGCCTATCACTCGCCCAGTCGTCGCACGGGAAACACCTGCCAGCTTAGCAACATCATTAATGGTAGGGTTGTTATGATTGCCAGAATGGTTCATTCAACTACCTCACTTATTGAAAGAAATAAGGATTATCTAGTGGTTAAGAGTATTGAGAACGTTCTCATTATTTGGTAAAAAAATTACTGAGAACGTTCTCAGTGGAATCAATTTTACTAGTTGTTTCATGATTTGTCAAGAAAAATAATCTAGCTACAGTGAACTTTGTACAGATTGCTAAAAAAAGTGAAATGCTTTGGTTGTTATGCATAAATTTTCTTTGGTGACTATTGTGATATATTACTTTATCAATATAGCTAGACCTCAACCTCTGACTCAGTCCTAGTAAAAAAGACCAGCTCAGTGGGGTGGCTAACTTGAAGCTTGTAGAAAATATTGCACATATGCCTATTAACCACTAAGAATATATGATGCTTGTTTGTATATCCATTCATATTATAAACCTTTACCTTTGACTAGTCTATACAAATACTTCAGCCAATGTATTCCAATAGATATCATGATATACAAAAAACTGTACAAATATTCTTATGGGTGGGTCGTCCAGAACCAGGCGACATGAATGGCCTCTCTCTAATTACTACTTTTTATATTAAAAAACTTTAATCAGAAACATGTAGAACTTTATTGAAACATGTAAAAAGATGATGTACAATGCTCTCAGGTAATTCAATGATAAAAATATTAAAACCATATGAGTGCCAAAAACTCTAAATACATAAATTTAAGTTAGAAATTATATTTGTGATTGGTAGGGAGCACTGTCGAATGAGCATTGAACGACTAAATATTCTTATGGCCTGTGCTTTTGAACCCGCAAATCGCTTCAAAACCCCAACCGCTTTCAAAAATGCATTGAGTGCTGTTAAAGGAGGACAAGTCTACCCCATACCAGAGTCTCTTAATGTTAACGCATCTGCACCCGTGCAGCGTGCTCCGAAATCCGAAAAAACTAATGCCAAGCCTGTTGTGAAGAAAAAAGCTCCACGGACTATCAGATATGAACTTTCGGAACAAGACCGCGACAAGTTACGTATAAAGAATTAGAAAGGGAGGGATTTATTATGTTTCTTAAGATATTTGTTACATTTCCTAGCAAAAACCAAAAAAATAGATTTAAGAAAATTCTAGCTGTGGTTGCATCTTTCGTGTTCGTTTATGCAATTATTGTCGGACTACTTTTTTTGAATCCTGGAGGTATTTTTGATGGATTAATTGGCGATCCCACTTCCGACGTAGTAGCTTCGCTTATAGACGGTGATTATGAAGACACTTTGTTGCTGGTTGAGGATGTTGATAATGACACTTTGTTGCTGGTTGAGGATGTTGATAATGACACTTTACATGAGCAGTTGAGTGCTCGCTTGAATACACTTTCGGCAGATTTTCTGGCTGAAGAAATTGAATTTGCGGTTGTCATAATGGAATTGGACACTATCGAAAGGATGGATATCCCAGAACTCGAAGGTCAATTAGGCGAAACTAGGGATTATATTAATAATCTTAATGCCTCTAGGATAGCGTTTAATACAGCCGAGGCGTTTTATGAAAACGGAAATTATTTACAGGCAATTGCACAATATGATCTGGTAATTTTAGATGACCCCAATTATGAACTGGCTAGGGAAGGGATTAGCAGAGCTGCAAATCCTTTTCGTGCAGATGCCTTGGAATCTGCACGGTCATATTCCGTCGACAATGATTACGAGAATGCAATTCGTGTTTTGGACGAGGCTTTGCTGGTACTCCCAGATGATGCTGAAATTACGCAGCAGTTAAACCTATACTTGGCAATACATGCTAAAGTTTTGGGGCCGTACGAATTATATGGTGGAGTCTTAGCTTCCTATCAGGAATTGATCAATTATGATTTCTTTTCCCGGGATATTAGTGGATTTCAAGAATGGGCCGAACCTATTGGACGTGTCTCTAGTCTATGGTCTTCTTTCGGAAATTCTCTTTCAGTAGTAAACTATGCTTTTTTTGACATTGATGGTAATGGTATTCCGGAATTGCTTGTTGGAACAGATTATAATTCTCATGAATTGCTTGTTAGGTCAGATTACAATCTTCGTGGTGAGCCTAAGTTATTTGATATATTCACTTGGAATAATGGGCAGGTTATTCATCTGGTTGGCGCACATGCCACTCAGGCTGGGATACAAAGATTAGAAATTCATAACAATGGTATGATTATAGATCGGAACGGTATATCTTATGGATTCAACGAACTTTCGTCAGGTGGTCATTCTCTTGATCGTTTATTTGGCATCAGATCACTATGTTGTGGTATCTTAGGGGGTGTGAGAGTAATATCTGAGGGTGATGGTTTAAGAGAAATATCAGAGAGTGAATTTGAAAACATCTTAGCACAGTATACCAGTTCTGGTGTCGTTGAAGGTATTGAATGGCGTACTCTTGGAGATAATTGAGCCGAATTGTTGCATCAGTGAGATGGTGCCAAGTAAAAGTTTTGCGACCGTCTCTCTGCAAAACTTGGAATATAGCTGGGG
>Ga0123355_10012777_pt1 | contig 13024 bp, 6 predicted proteins | sample TergutEmb28metaG_3_FD_89872 | JGI IMG/M metagenome (GOLD analysis project Ga0123355, IMG submission 89872) | Embiratermes neotenicus P1 segment gut microbial communities from Petit-Saut dam, French Guiana - Emb289 P1 | ecosystem: Host-associated > Arthropoda: Insects > Digestive system > Gut ... | reverse complement strand
TCAAAACCTTTAAAAGTCTCTCCTGAAAAATCACAGATTTTGAGTTGTGACACTGTTGTCGCAGTGGGTATACGTCTTAACCTGTACTGGAATTATGGTTGAATGACCATAACATGTAGAAAAATTTGTTGTAAATAAACAACAATACATTATTATTGATATACTGTATTTGTGACTTTATTCTACAATACCCTCATGTCCAATACAAAGAATCAGTAATGAACCTGCAGGCCCAGAATTGTGCTACAATCACAAAATTTACATGTGCTGTAATTGCAACAGATATATCTACCTCCAGTTTCTGTGATTAACTTCGGCTTCGAAAAGGCATGGCTGTGACAAATCAGGTCTTCTTGAACGTGATGCTGTAAGGTTCTTGGAACCCTCAACCCACGAAGATGAAGATACTGTGATCTTTCAGTATTGTGGGAAACACTAACCCTGAGGCATACAGTTACATCCCAGACAACCTGAATCCAAAAAAAACACCATTCTGGAAAACTCAAAATTTGGGTGAGGCTATATCTTTAATAAATTCTATTAATATGTAACACACTATCTCATAACAAAGTTCTTTTCATTCAAAATCTGAGGTTTTTACAGCAGTGTTGATGGAGATTCACATTGTATGGTATATGACACCATGTAGATTGGCAAATATTTAGCTACTGATGCTTCAGAGGAGCAGGCTAGCTCCAACTTCAGGTTTGTTCAGAAGATGGAGGCAGAAGTGTTGTAATTATTTAACAGTCTATATAGAATCATATTTTGAAAGAATGGAAACTTCATCTCTTTAATTTGCAGCCTCTTATCCTGAGGCTTACGATATGTGTCTAGCATCACTATCATTGAAACATGTACCAGGAACTACCCCACAGCCCAAGAAAGCACCAGTGTACTGACTTGTAATGCACTACGTCTTTCCACACATTATATGGCTTTCTTCTTCCTGTGATCTTATAAAACAAGAAGTAAATGATACTGCCTGAAGTATCATGATGCTTTCCTGGACTGACTCATAAAAGCACTTGAGTTATGCAGCAATGCTTACTTCCTGAAATCTGTCATGGTCTTGTTTTGTGAAGAATTTGACAGACTATTGTAGGCCATTCTGAGTCGCTTACATACCTTTTAGTTTTTCCACTGTATCTGCATGGAAGTTTCCATTATTGGAATACATAACATTTGTGGGTGCTCTACTCACTGAAACACTTCATCTGAGAATAACCACGGTGAGGATTTGGGTATGAAGTAAATAAATGCATTAAATGGTCTCAAGGCCTGATCATGGCAATAGCTCCATGATGTTCATACTGCAACAGGGTCACCTCCCCCTTATAACATTACACTGAGATTGTAACAAGTTCTTGTGATGAGTCTTGTTCACTGCAGGGCCATTTGACTCATTGTATTGTTTCAAATTTGCCCAAGCTTTGAAGAGTTGTCCTAGTTATTATCTAATGGTTATTTTATTATTTATTTACTAATAACATGTGACCATTGGATGTATTAGAAGTGTCATTAAATGCATTATCATATAAAAGTTTTTAACTGATTTTTAAACCTGAACTACATTCGGTATTCATTTCAAAGGAGACTAAATAAGTTAATTCAAAAGATACACAAAAATAAAATTAGACTGATAAAATATATATAATTTCAGGGTAACCTCATTAATTTCACCTGAACAACATGATTGTATTTATTACTGTTTGACAAATCTCTCAGCTCTAGAAAACTGTCCAGAGTGCTTTCTTTACTGAACAAAATACTTCTGTTATGGACATGTATGGTGAGGAAATGAAGAAACATGGCCATGGTCAAACAGTGGAGTGAAGGAATACTATTAGGCAAGTATGTTTTGGGATATAAACTATTTGTAACTGGTTTGTCAGTTCATGATATGACCACCAGGGATGAGTGAAAACAAAGTTGTAGCTCAATCAATTCACCTGTAGTAGCCCTGTGTGTAAGTCACACTTTACTTCTTAGTCATGTAGTAAACATCAACTGGTGTCACAAACTCAAGGAAACAGATACAGCATCGCATGAGATACCTGAAACTGCTTATTGAAATACAGCTCTCTCTCACAAGCATGTCTTTGCAATGGTAATTAGTGGTATCTTAGTAGGCCAGTTTTTGGTTTTTAAAAATGTGGTCCCTATGTAGAAATGGACAGACCTTACTAGATATTAAAATGCATAAAATTGTTACAATATTTCCATCTGGATTCTACTGATTGAACTGTCATATTTAGCCAAAAAATTATTTTTATTTGTCTCTTTTAGGCACGTCTGTTAACACCAATTCATCCATCATCTGCAAGCATGAAACAACTGAGCACCTCTGAAAGGATATTCATCAAATTAGTTGTATGGGGATTGAAAATTTGTTGCTCAATTACCATTTCCTTCAATACCAGACAACAGTAACATGCATTTTACATGAAGACCTATACGTGTTTCTGCACTTATCTCGAGTTTAATACGGCTGTAACTCACCGAATCTTTTCAGCAAATTAAGAAGAAAACGAAATATTTTAAGACCATTACATTTCTTTCTGTAAATATTAACGGTTTTCAAGGTGATTAAAGAAAAGTCAGCAAACTTTCCATAACTGTTCTGCTTTAGTTATGCACATTTCCTATAACTTACATGGTTTGAGGCCCCACAGAGTTGATGAGAGTTATTGATTCCTAGCGTTTCGCCTCAACAAAATTTCTTGTAATATCCTCCTCTGCTTTTGGCATATTTTCTCAAAAATTCTCAGATGGCCTCGATGAAATTACTAATAATTTTCTCCTCTCTGTTTCAGGACATTTTCTTGAAATTTTCTCCGACCCTTCGAAACGTCGGGAATCAACGACCTTGCTACTCGGCGTAACAAACCGCGAAACCTCACTCCTTATTTCCTCCCTCGTTCACTAGCAGGGCAATCTAGTCAAACTGGGACCGAACTGCAGTTTACAGTATTTGTCATATTTTATCATTTATTTTCCTTCCGTAAATCCCTACAGGATTACATAATCCATATGGATATGGAAATTGTCATATTTGTTGGGATTAAGGGGTGACATCAACACAAGTGTACGGTATTCATTTGATGGAGTGGCCGAATAGCCCGAGGCTCTAAACGTGTCCTCTCGCACTAAAAAAAGGTGGGGACGCTTGAGTCAGTTACACACGTGTTTATTTATAAGATAAGCACAGCAGTAGATTCGCAGACTGGTGAATGAGCAAGCGGGGCCTTGTTTTCAGCTCTAAGCAAAATAACTAAAGGCATGGATTTTGGCGGCTCATTTTGCTCAAAGGAGAGCGGAAGAATCGAAGAAATAAAAAATGGCCATGAACAGAAATTCGTCGAGAGATTTGCCAATTATGTTCAAAACATCGGTGGGAAACATGAGATAAGGCCCGAGAGAGGTAAATTTCCTATAAACCATATTCAACCGCTTTTATGTTCATACCGTGCGTACTGAATAATAAATGTTTATACCAACATATGCATAATTAGTGTAAATTTATATTAAATTACTCCGACATGTTTCCGTGTTAATACACCATCTTCAGGGAGTTTAGAAGTTGTGTTAGCTAAAGTTATGAACTATTAAAATGATAGCAACATATTACTATATTGCATTTTGTAATTTTAATAATTCATAACTTTAGCTAACACGACTTGTAAACTCCCTGAAGATGGTTATGTAACACCGAAATATGTCGGAGTAATTTAGTATAAATTTACACTACTTACTTTTGCATATCTTGGTACATAATAAACATATTCAACTGGTTTGTAACTAATATAGATTAGAAAAACTGTATGTAATATCAGTGAAACAGCAAATTTACAGTTTTACAATGCGGAAAACTAATGTATTCTTTCGGCTTTCCGTACACGCCACGTCAACGTCACGATCATACGATATGACGTAACCACAGAACGTAGGTGGGCAACGGTACACTGCGCAGCTCACAACGTTGCCACCTACTATTAGTTTTATGTATTAGCATTGCGTGGAATGGGAAGAATGTTGCTTTGCCAGCTGTAATATACTGTCCTGTATGCCGGCCGGCTGGGCGAAAGGAGTGTCAAGTGAAGATGTGTTTCTGTCGCAGATAATTGTAATTTTTTTTAGAGGTGGGTGTTGGTACATGATCGATATGTATGTTTTAATGGCCGTTGTTGTTCAAGTGAAGGTCGTTTTTTGGGTTTACCGTGTCATCACAAACCCGTTGTCCCGTGACTTCCCCACTACAGAGTCCATGATTCAGTGATTATTGTTTAATGCCATGTGTGTTTTGTCTGCTGAACTGTACATGAGTTTGTGTTTACATATATGATATACGCAGCCAAAGATTTGCGGTAGGTGTGTTCAAGTCTTCTGGGATATGAGGCCGTGTTGTTAATGAGATGGTTACCGGCGTATTGGAGCAGCTTGCTGCCTCCATCTTCATGAGGAAAAATGAATTTTCAGCATCCGTGAGGATCGACATGTCGGTGACTACAATTCGACGGTGTATCATATTCAGGAAGACTTGAAACCATCAACAACGTTGTGAGAACACATCGCGCAAGACGTAGTTTATTTTGTACCACAACTGATAATTGTTTACATGATTGTGTCTTAAGTATGCACCAGAATTACCTGTATAATATAGTGTAGTCTGTATTGTGAGGGGTTTCTGAAATATGAGTCTGAGTAGGACTAACAGTGTAATGGCTGCATTTTAAAACAGTTTATGGGCATCAAGTGTACTTTGATGGTTCCTGCACACTCCATCTGTAATTGGTTTCAGTGATTCTTTTTCTTCCACCTTGTGTTCTTTAGCTGTAATCACAGGAAAATTAATTTTTACACATTATTGCATCCCAGCAGCCTCCCTGTTAAAATCTGTGCCCCCCTGTATGGATGTAATGAGTGAAAACTGCTGAAAAAAGTTTTATGAGACATGGTATTAGACAATTTTGTGGAAAGTGATTGAATCATTTGAGTTTTGATTTATGTAGGAAGATTTTAACACCGTTCCACATGCAAGATCTGAGTGGGGTTCTGCTTACAATATTGTTCTTGCTAAATATCTATCAGAGTGAAAAATGGTTCAAACAGAAGTTGTAGATGACAATGAAACTCACATATTGTATCCATTACACTTTTTCATATCTTAAGACTTTCAAGATAATTGAACAGAAGGTATGCTATGCATACATTTTTGAACTTTTAAGATGTTGAACATGCACTGTTGCTCTTCACCATAACACATCCTGTCATGTGACTTAAAGAGGAATATGTTCAGGTAGGTTTTATTTCATCTTGCAGTGTAGTTAGTTCTGTATTAGAATGTGAATATGAGCAAGTATTAAACAAGGTACTATGTAGATTATGCGTGATTCTGTTTTTGTAGTTTAGTTGCATTGTGTGTGTTGAATTTTTTTCCAGTATGTGGCATACATTGCAGTCACAGTCATTAGGGTGGAGGAGGATGTAGTCCATTATACAAGTTTCATGTTGGAAAAAGTTTTGGGATACAGAGCATGGTGCACACACACACACACACACAGACAGACAAGTCAGTTAATGCTGACCAAAGACGTTATACCTGTTCTGAGAATGAGGGAGAACTTTTTAATACATTCTTTGGGAAAATACAAAGACTTCTTAATATTTGCATGATACACTGTAGTAACAACTAGTTACATATCTACAGGTGTACTGTCGTGATAGTTATGTTATTTTGAAAATTTACACTGCTCTGTGGAGTGAATGATAGCTGTAGAGGTTTTTGACAGTGTATAGGTTTGTAGCTTGAACATCTAAACAACCCAAATGATATCAAAACTTAGAAGGCTGTTATTTGAACAATAACCATTGTTAAATGTGTGAATTCAGGCTTCCACTGCAAGGTAGATGAGATTTCTTCTGGAATATTACCAACATTTCGCAACAACTTATCGGTCCAATCTTCAAGGGTCAAGAAATCCAAGAAGAAAAAAGAAAGGAACGATTTTGTGATCCTTGAAGATGGGACTGATAGGTTGTCCCAAAATGTCAGTAAGGAATTACCACTGTGTGCTGCGTAATGTCCTAGAAGAGTGCAGATCTCAGCCACTGTGAAAGCCTGAATTGTTTTGTTTTTGTAAAAGTTGTTGAAATTCAGGACATGAAATATCAAGAAAGACCCACTTATTTTCTCAGGCTTATAGATTTCTAGGCTTACAACATGATATTAGGAAAGAGAGGAGTAGTGTGTTATTTAATCATGCTGTCAGTGTTTAAGATCATATAACATCAGTCGTAGATGAATGAAATACAAGTGTGGAGCATTAGTGCAATGATACTGATAGGGTAAAACTGAAGTACTCAGAGAAAAACCTGTCCCAGTGGACAGGTTTTTATGTGTCCACCACATATCCCACACAGAATGGTATGGGATCACAACTGGACCACTGCTGTTAGAGGCAAGTGATTAACCATGCAAGCGATGCAGCATGATATAATATGTAGTTATTGTGCATTTGCCCATCTCTACATAAAAGTTAAAAGTTGTGATGATCTGCCATCTCTGTGTATTTGAGTTTCTGAATATTAGAAAGTTATGCATAACATAGTGTGCCTAGTAATGTCATGGACTGATCTAACCATTTAATTTTTCACTTGATATCCTGACCTTTTGTCCCTGCCACTTTTTCTCTTCCCTTTCTATCACCACGTTCATAACATGGTGAATGTGTTCCCTAGAAAATGCCAACAAGTTGCTAATAATTTATGGCTGAACTCATGGAATTGATGTTTGGTGCTGTCATTTGTTGGAATGGTGAAATTTACTGAGCTTAATCAATTTTCATTTAATAGAGCCTTCTCAGACCTCCATTGTAAGATATTACACCATTTACTGTGTGTGCATTGTCCCATCCATTTATTCTTTTTTGCTCTAAATTTTTTGTAGGCATGAATGACAGTGAAGGACATAGTGCCATGGTCAGGTATCTGTGCCCACATTTTAGTGTTCATGCGTATATCTTGCAAGGGATTGAGGTAAAGAGGTAAGCAGGTGGGTCACCTAGTGATGGGACAGATCATCTTTGGTTCAAAAACATCATCTGTGGGTGTTGTCAAGTTGAGCTGAGTCTTGTATTATCTCTAAGGTTAAAAATGTATTTTGCACCAATTTGCAGCTGAGGTATGTACACTCTCAGCATTTGTTTTGCTTTTGCACCATGCAGTAAACCATGGCCAGGCTGATATACAGTAAAAATCAGTAGGCTGATGCTGGGTATATGTGGAAGTTATGTAGCTGTATGCAGTGCTGTATACATGTAAATGAACAAGATGAAGGAGGCATGCAGTAAAGTTAACAGAATGGTTAACTTGATGGTATTTCTGTAACATTAATGATTTTGTTACCAGATTATATAAGAAAATGCTTGATGGCAATAATATCAACTAATGAATTCTAAAGTACCAGTGTGTAAGATACGTGTATAGAAAATTAAAATGACCGATAAAAAAAGCTGATTGAATTCAGATTTACCAAACCACCCACCATGCTATGAAATGGTGGTGCATGTGGGAGTTAAATAGACCAGTTCAGCGTGCTTGTTTGTGTAAAGTTTATGGTTTTGTGTAATTTTGTGTGAGTTTGAGTCTGGTCTGTTTGGTATAATTTGATTTGATCCAGTATATTGTCATGTGCATACAGCTTCAAAAGAGGGGACTTGATGTTGCCAAACACTTTGGGTACCTGACAGTTGGTAGAGTTAACACTAAGCTAGAATTGTCCATATAGTGAATGTAAGTTCTCCCCGTTAGAGCATAGTTCAGAAGTAAATGGTGGCAAGTCTAATAAGTTACCATAGACTCCTTCCCTCCTTTGTGTGAATATGTAACATCTTGTCCAGTCAGTTTGACAAAGGGACTGCTTTTGTGTACAGTGGAAAGGATTATAATATATATTAAGTGCAATTATTGTTTGTTAAGGTAGATTGCAATTGATGAAGTGTCAAAGTATGATGGCACAAAATCTCCACAATTCATTTTCTTCAAAACATGAATATGATGATGCTGAATGGTTGATTTTGTGGTGTTTTGTGGCAGATACTGCTTTGAAACATCCTGTATGGAAGCCCGTAGTGAATACTCATATAATGCCAAGAAAGCGTCGTAGGGAAGAAGACAACAACTGTATCCTGACTGAACCAGCTGTATCTTTACCCATGCAAATGGTAAATTTCTTCTCTTAACATCTCTGTAGTGTGTACTTGAAGAGTGATTTTCTACTTTAAAGGATTTTGAAAATGCTATATGTTCATAGTTGTGACAGAAATTTTATGCATTGCCCATTGTCTCAGGTTGAAAACCACACAATGTTTCAGAGCTTGGCGCTATCCCAATCTTCAGGTGAATCAGGAAGAGGCAAGAACCTACGTAGGTAGACCCCTGAGAAATAGCTGGTCTCAGTCCCTGTGTTTTTGGCATGTGTTTACAACAACCTTTTTCTGGGGATTGAAATTGTTTCTGATGATCTCATCAGCTAGGTTCTTTTGCCATTCCAACTTGAAGATGGAGACGGATTCAGCCTCTGAAGCATTGTGGGTTTTTGTCCGAGATGGTGTACGGCGTCAGATATTTTAGTCATGACTAGTGGACTACTGTCACCTAAAAGTGAGGTGATTTGAACAAGGTAAAGCAGGAGTCCACAAACTTTTGAGCAATGTAGGAGCCACCACCAAATTCTAGGCACCAGAAAGATGATCTGAGCAAGTTCCACGCTGAAGACTGACAATTCTGGAATGACCTGTTAATCTCACTGTTACATGGCTCTTTCTACTGAGTGTGTGTTTGTGAACTAACACTTACTTTTGTATGTAAGGGAAGAATGGCAGTAATTATGCTGAAAATATTAGGTGCCACCATACTACATTTAGTCACCTGGGTGCCAAGGCACCCCTGAGGTAACAGTATAAAGGAGGGGCGATAACTATGCAGCTTGTGTGAATTACTGATGCATATCACACAAGTTGTGTATCATATTCAGGTAGCTTACATGAACATGAAATTGTGGATGGATTTTAAAAGATTTACTGAAGAAAGGAGTTTGTGTGTACCTAAAACTAATCTCTGTAGTTAGATGAACATAAATAAAAGGTGGTCAGGTATGGGAAATGTATTTTATTCGTGGATTTCTGAACATACAATTTATCCTTGTGTCGCTAACAGAAAGCACTGGCTGTCTTTCCTCAGGCATTGAACAGTGTTGCTGCCACACATGGTTTTTGATATAATCAAATGAAAGATAGTGAACACCCCATAACTGTCACACTGTGCATGCATTTCTGAACATGTTTATTCTGCAATCAACAATGGTCTTCCCAACATGTTTGAAGATTACAGATGCCTGTTATGATCAATAATAACTAAGTGTTGCTCTCTGCCAGCTAAATTTATAGACGTCTATGTATATTTAATAAAAATATGAAAGGGATGGTAACATTCTGATTCTGACTGATGTACACAGACGCTTACTGATGTATTTGGACACCTGGATGGTAGATGGTGCATGCAGGACCTTAATATATCACTAATGACAAAGCATTTGCTCCACCATGGCACCTAGGCACAATCCCAGCTTAGAAGATATATTGTGTCAAGTGTAGCCAGGAGGTGACAGCTTGCTTCACATTGACGACTTTTGCGAATCGCCAGCGAAGTACCCCTTAAGGGGTCCAAAGAGATGGAAATCACAGTGTGTGAGATTGGTGGTGTAGGGAGGAAGATCTGTAACCTCCCAGCTGCAGCACTGTAACCAGACACAAGTCAAGTTGGCAATATGGGGCCTGGCATTACTGTGCAAAATGATGATGCCTAGGCGCAGCCACCCAGGTCTGTTGTGAGAAGTGGCATGCCACAACCTGTCAGATGTACCAGAGTAACATCCAGCAGTTACATTATCATCCTGTTCACGGGAATCCACAAGAAGCACGCCATTATGGCCCTAATAGGCAGTTGTCATGAACTTACTGATGCCATTGATTTGAAATTCTTTCCCACGGAGGTGATGGGTGTTTCCACATTATGGGTGCTCTTTTGTTTTCAGATGTTGCATGATTAACCCATTTTTTATCCCCTGTAACAGTGTATTGCAGAAACAGCTATTCTCAATCACTGTGGTGTGTCAGATGCATGAGGGAGTGTCCTGCATGATGAACTTCATGATTGTCTGTTGTTTACTGTGGCAACCAGCATGGGCAAGCTATTTGTTTGGAACTCGCCATGTGCATCCTCTGTGTTTCAAGTCCAGTTGGTTGTAAACAAAACTGTGCGTGTGTCTAGTGCAATATCTAGTTTTTGGGCTGTCTTGGCCAGATGTGCCTCCCCTCTCTGATTAGAGTATTTGCACATTGCATATTTCTCTCCTACTCTGAGTAATTTGGCTTAAGTGGTAATTATTCCTGATGTTTGTTCTGGAGGTGACTCACTTCATTATAGGCTGACACTTGCCTGCCCATGATCATCATGGTTTGAATGGTTTTTCTGGCTCACCAGGCATATGCCAGATTGATGCCTTAAATTAGTCTGAATAGTAGAGATCTTTGCTGTTTGGAATATTATGTAATGTTGATTGGTGGTTAGTTGCCAGTGTTTCAGGACAACATATTGGCCTATCTTTAAGGGCCATGCATTGCAAGAAGACTGCTTTGACTGCATGACCTTGCTGCATAACGTCCTAGAAGAGTGAATATCTCATTTACACAGTAACAGAAGCCTAAAATCACACACAATGAATAGTTCCTTTCATCTCTCCACTGCCATAGTGTCATATAATGTTATATAGTCAGAGTTACTTAGTCATTAAATATAGTACATGTAAGAATTATCTTCTTTGTATATTAAGTATCATGGTGTTTCAAATGACATCCAGCTTTTTTGACTTTGCATTGGAATGTTCTCTTTGTTTTGCATTACTTTTTTTTTTTTGTGGCATGGTAGCAACAACATGGTTGCAAAAAACACATATATTAGCTTAACTCTGTCTGTCTTTTTGCTTTCAACCAGTCAAGAACCACTGACCAGAATTTAATTAAATTTAGAAATGTTTTACTAACATGTGATGACACATTCCAAGTTTGGTTAAAATCAAACAACATTAGGAGTAACTTCACTTACAGACCTACGTCCATTTTGTTGCATGTACTGAACATAATTTGCAACGTATTTGGGATGGAAACTATAGGAAAAAATGAAACATTCTATATATAGTACACATTTTCTGCAGATCTTTTTTTTTTTTGTGGGTGGGGGGTTTGGGAGTGTGATTAAGCAGTGATTATGTTTAAAATCTGTATTTGTGTAAATGTCCTGGAGTTGTTATACCATGTATATGCACTTTGTAAGCAAGTCCTTGTTTCCTGTGTATTAATAAAAGTGGATCTGATCATTTTCTATCCAGCCTTTTATCAGAACATAATCAACAATCACACAGTGAATTCATTATGTTACTGGTATTTAAATATTTGCTTAATTGCTTACTCCATGGAGCATGGTCCTTCTTGAGAAGCTAACAGGCTCTCAACTAGTCAAGAAATTTCCCACATTTTATGCAACTCGCAATTACATTACTGCGTTTACAAGTGCCTGCCACCTGTCCCTGTCCTGAGCCAGATCAATCCACTTCATGCCTCCCATCCCACTTCCTGAAGATCTATTTTAATAATATACTCCCATTTATGCCAGGGTCTTCCAAGTGGTCTCCTTCCCTCAGGGTGCCCCACCAAAAACCTGTATGCACCTCTTCTTTCCCCCATGTGTGCTACGTGCCAGCCCATCTCATTCTCGATTGATCACCTGGATAATATTTGGTGAGGAGTGCAAATCATTAAGCTCCTCATTATGTAGTTTTCTCCACTCCCCTGTTACCTCATCCCTCTTAGGCCCAAATAATCTCCTCAGCACCCTATTATCAGACACCCTCAGACTATGTTCCTCCCTCATTGTGAACGACCATGTTTCACACCCAGACTAAACAACAGGCAAAATTATAATATTGTATATCTTAATCTTTGTATTTTGGGATAACAAACTGGAAGAGATTCTACACAAAATGATAGCAAGCATTTCATGACTTCATTCTGCTCTTAATTATTCCTTCATAGAATTTTGTTCTGTTAAGGTTGTTCACATATTAGAAACCTTCCAACCCTTCAAAGGGACTATGATCAGTCTTTATATTGTGATATTGTGACTTTGTCCTGCATTCTGATCTTGAGACATGACCATGTACAAAGTTTTATCAGTATTTACTTCTAGTCCAGTGTCCTTACTAGCAGCTACTAAAGCATCTGTGTTTTTCTTAATCGTATGAATGCTTCCTCCCATTATATTAACATCATCAGCAGAAACCACAAGCAGATGTGTACCATGTGATTTCAAGCCATCCTGGTTTACCTGAACTTTCCTAATGGCTTACTCTGCAGCAAAGTTGAAAAGTAATGGCATTAGAGCATCTCCTTGTTTAAAACTGTGCGTAATGTTTTCCTACTCAGACTCTGCTCTGGGTTTCATTCGGACACATTTTTATTAGCCGTACCAGTTTCATGGGGATATCAAACTCATAGTGCATATTATACAAGACCTCCCTCCTAACTGAATCATAAGCTTTCTTTAAGTCTATAAAGAGCTGATGAACTTCTTCATTGTATTCCAATTTTTTCTCAAGTATTTGGAGAATGCAGAATATATGATCAGTAGTTGACCTGCATCGAAATCCACATTGATGATCCCCAACAGTTTCCTCTGCGTATGGAATTAACCTTGACAGCAGGATATTGGATAAAATTTTGTACATAGTTGGCAAAAGTGATATGGCTCTATGATTACTACAGTCTGTTTTATCACCCTTCTTATAGATAGGTACAATGATTGACTCTTTCCACTCCTCCGGTAATTCCTACTAATTTCAAATAGAATTAATAAGTCTGTGGATCCAGGGTGAATTGTTCTACCCCCTGCTTTAATCAGTTCTGCT
>Ga0123355_10012776_pt1 | contig 13024 bp, 7 predicted proteins | sample TergutEmb28metaG_3_FD_89872 | JGI IMG/M metagenome (GOLD analysis project Ga0123355, IMG submission 89872) | Embiratermes neotenicus P1 segment gut microbial communities from Petit-Saut dam, French Guiana - Emb289 P1 | ecosystem: Host-associated > Arthropoda: Insects > Digestive system > Gut ... | reverse complement strand
TTATTTTTTTATTAAAACTGAGGGTTGGAGATGGAGGGGGGCGGGGGGGGGGGGGGGGGGGGGGGGGGGGAAGCAGTCCCTCATGGGTTCGTTGTACGCACGTTTCCATGTATTACGTCTCATCATATTCTGCTGTGACTGTAATAAACAAATAAAAAGCACCGAAGAGAATGATTAGGGCCTAGAGAGTTGCATTATGATGTGCCGCGTAGTTTGTATTCTTCACGATATGTTAATGGTGTGATTAGCTCAAGGAGGGTGAAATGGAGGTCATTGGGAGAATTGAATTGAGAGCCAAATTTTGGTCAGAAAAATCACTGGTACAAGTGGGCCCATTGTGAAGGATATTACTGAAATTGTGTGCATTGGATTTATCTGGCTTAGAAGAAGGACCAATAGTGTGGTTATGTGAATATGGTTAAGCACCTCTAGGTCACGTACAATGTGGGATATTTCTTGATTGGCTGAACGATCCTCAAGAAGGAACCAGTTCGTGGAATTGTTGGATGGTTGGTTAATAGAGAGCTTTGTAAAGTGACAGATTGTCCTTAATTATGTTACTTAACAATGCTGTGACGGAGGTTAAATAGTGTCGTTATTAGTAATTCGTGAATTGTGAATAAGTAAGAATTTGAAAGGAGGCAGTCCTGGCCTGTTTCACGATACCATCCGGGCATCATTATGGGAAGTGTGAGGAAAATTAAACGAATCCTCAGGATAGGTGATAAATAACAGAGATTCAAATCGAGTACCAGCAGATTACAAGTCTGTACTGTGTCCATTAAAATGTTATGCCGCATTTAATTGTTAAATGAAATTGCGGTCTTATGTGTCCTTCAGGTACTTCGGATGGCTGTTGCAATTCGACTTCCCTTCGAGTGTCATATAACTTTGCGACTTGTACTATAAATAATATTCAGCAGACGCCATAGTAGATAGTCGTCCACAAATTAGATTTCTTTTGTGGGATTCGTCAATAGTCCTATTTCTGAAGAAGCTACAGAAAGTCGAATATCAAATCTCATTTCCTTTTCTCCCCTGCACACTTTTTAAAGATGGTGAAACTTGGAACTGGAGAGCGAACCGTTAGGACCAAGACTTGCTCACACTCCCTGCGGTAATTAAAGTCTTGTTTTGATTTCGAAAAAAGGAGAGGGAAGTAAGGGAAGCATAGATGTGGAAGCAGCACCATCATGGCAGAAACAGGAGGGAGATATCAGCGGAGATGAGGGAACAAAGACGGAAAGAACTAGAAAACTGAGAGAGAAAACGCAGATTAGATTTTCTCCTTCCAACCTCCGTTCGGCATACCTCGCCTGCTGATTACATGAATACCTTATAATACCTTGGAAGTCTTATAATAAAAATCATAAGAGAGTTGTGAAAGGGGGAAAGATCCATCGTGGTCTCAGGAAATTCTGAGTGTGTAAGGTGTTTTTGAGCGGTGTTGGGTAATGGTGCGACAAAGGAAACGGAGCAGTCTGTGGAACACGAGCACAAAATGTTTGCAGAAAGTAATGTGTAGAAGACTGATGTTTTTCATCATTCTCTTACGTACATACATGTTCTAAGTTATGCTGAAAGCGCCATTTGCTGAACATTAAAGCACAGCAATGCAACATAACGTTCTAGTAATAACGACGTTTATACATATTAACCTTCAACCGAGATACCAGTGTACATTCCTCGAAGTATCGACATTGTGGGAATTTTATCGGATTCGGTCATAACGCCGTATGTAAGATCGGCATGTTTCGTTGTCAGCAAGGTTGGAATGTTAATTTGAGCAATTTTTAAACGGTCATTCCAGTGGTAACAAAACATTCATTATTTTTGTGTTTTGTAACAATTATTTACTTTTGATTAATGTTATGGTACGAGAAAGAATAATTAGTTTTCGCACTGTACGGCGTCACACACCAAGGCCATTAGCTTATTGTGTCAGTAATGGATTCAAAATTGCTGGTCCGACGTTCAGGGACGCAAACGTCACTTTATGTATAACCCATGGGTCAACATAATACATATAACGACTTTACGATGACGATGCGTTTTTCAGAAACGCATTAACGTCTCTGTTTGAGGATTTCCTGTACACGTTGAAGCTGGGTAAAACTGAAAATACGGTTTATTGCGGATCCCACGCCAGCTTATTTGGCGTGTGTCACTGTTCTCCGGTAGTTTGGTTGCTGCCTGTGTTCCTAGATTAGCAGCACCTAAAGGCTTATTCACACATATCGACATTACTTCAGAACCGTGCATTTTCTTGCGCCGCTCAGAAGTAAATTATTGTTTTTGGATATGAAGTACAGCGTAACACTGAGGGCGTCTATTTTAGAAAGCTATACAAGAAGGAAGTGTACAAAGTGACTCAACTAATTTAAAAGTCGGTTTCCCGATGTTTCTGTTTCTTGTAAGTCAACAATAGAGTGCGACAGTACGGTTTTGTAACTGGTTTTGAGAACCAGTGTAAATTTGATCCACTGCTAACTTATACGAGTGAAGTTTGATTTTTTCAGTGGCCATGTAAATTCCGAAAATAATGAATACTGATCGGCAGATAATTCCGGAAAAATACACGAGGCACCGTTACACGACATTCTGAAGTATGGTGTGCTGTCTGTGCAACAAGAATTTTGGGCCCTTCTTCTTTTCGGTTACAACTAATTCAGATGGACGCATCAGGCAAAATAATGATTACGTTATTCTCCAGTAATATGATGCAACCGCCGATACAGCCCACATATCATTGCCCGCCCTTAGTAACTTTTTAGGCGACTGAATAAGTGGTTTCTTATGAACACGGCAATGAAGATTTCATTTTCGTAAAAGGAAGGGCCTTTTTTAAACAAGATAAGCGACTATTAGCTTCTCGAAACGTACCCCATGGTGTTAGATTATGAAATTACTCTCAGCGTTTGTGAATGTACATGACGTGGCACTAATGTAAATTTTTTGAAGGAGTGAAACACTCAAGTACGACCGCCAAGTGAGTGGGCGATAGCAATATACAAGGTGGTCCAAATATGACCGGGACTCTTTGTGTGTAAATCTGGCGACATCAGTCCCGGTCATATTTGAACCACCTTGTATAAGCACCCGTTAGGCAGCCCTGTAGCGTGCTGGAAGGAATGCTGGCATTGTCGTTGGTAGGACTGGGTTCGAACGTTCCTTCGAACAGTCTATCAACTGTTGATTCTACTAAGGGCTCAGCTATTTCCAGTAACACGATTACTGCATTCACTTAGCACTCATACTACATGCGGCCGGTATAGTGACTGTCTACGGGCTGGACGGTCAGGGGATCGAAACCCGGTAGGGGGGCCACATTTTCTGCACCCATCTTTCCCGGGGGTAAATCGGCCGGGGCCGGGCTTGGTCACCCAACCCCATCTAGCGCCTAAGTTAAAGAAATAAGAGCTATACCACTACTCCCGGTCAGGGTCTTCATAGCCTCATCTAGCCTGAACTACTGCTGCTGCTGCTACTACTATTATTATTATTATTATTATTATTTATACTACTACCACTGCTACTACTAACAATAATAATAGTAATAATAATACTATCCCTACAACAGCAGCAACTACTACTACTACTACTACTACTACTACTACTACTACTACTACTACTACTACTACTGCTAATAATAATAATAATAATAATACTGCTAGTACTATTTCTATTAACAATAATAATAATAATATTCCTACCACAACTACTACTTGTACTACTACTATTCCTACAACAACAACAACAACTACTACTACTACTACTACTACTACTACTACTACCAGTACTACTACTGCTACCACCACCACCACCATAACCACTACCGCTACCACTACCACCGCTGCCACTGCCAACGTACTTTCCTATAGGCCGATTATAAAATTTAAGAAGTTGTTACACCCCTGAAATATTGTTTGTGTGCAATTCAGATAGAGAGTTTAGCAGCCACAAGAATTATCACCTTGTTAGTTTTATCATTCTCACTACCGCTGCCAAGATGCATCTTCATGCTCCGAACCTGTCCCTCTAGTCCCAGGTGTTTCTGTGTTAAATTTGTGTACGCATTTCTTAAACGTTCAAGTCTTCTGAGGAGTTAGGCCGTGTCGACTAGTAAATGGGTACTGATATTTTGGAGACGCACAGTGCCGCCGAAACGTCGGTAAGTGTACCAGTCGCCACAACGGAACATGCCAGAATACCAGAAACTGCATCAATACCACTGTCAGAACCTGAACATTTTTTTGGATTTCTTGTTTCAGCCACAAAGGTTTGGTCGGTAAACCAGAAGAAACGAGACCACTTGAAGGACAGGCGAATGTAGTAGGATAATCTAGGAAGTGTGTCATCCCCGTTGTGTGTGTGAAAATTGGAAAGGGTACGTAGTCAAACACAACTATGTCAATTAAGGTGTATTTAATGGCTATACTAGACAACTACATGTTTCGTCCTTTACTGGCCATCTTCAGGTTGTCTTCCGGAGAACTTAACTATAGTAGGACCTTAAATTAAATTCTCCGGAAGACAACCTGAAGATGGCCAGTAAAGGACGAAACATGTAGTTGTCTAGTATAGCCATTAAATACACCTTAATTGAGATAGTTGTGTTTGACTACATACCCTTTCCAGGAGTAGGATAATACCAAGACGGAAAATGTAAAGTTAAATTTTCCCTGTACACGTCTTGAAGGCATGCAAGAGGAGTGGAGGTATGTCTCCACTCATTCTTAATCTCGGCACTAGTTGGAGGTCTTACACTCTCTGGAAAAATGCGACTGGCTGCTGTGAATGGTAATGAACCGCGACGTTGCTTTAAAGGTTTGGTATTGTTTGGCTAGCCGAAGAACACGAGCTACTGAAGGGAGACTGCTCTGTGGGGTCAGTGTGATATAGTGTCACTTAGTTGTTAGTTTAGGTACTTACTAAGTGCTTGTCTGAATGATCTGGTAGGCCTACATATCCAGCACAATTTAAGTATTTCTTTTTAAACTCTAGGTGGTGCATAACTGAAGAAATTTCTCGTTACACGATGCCCAAAATACTTCTCTAACTTTATTCGTTTTGGGTCTAAATATTTCCAGGAGCGCCTTGTTTCAAAAGTAAGTAATGTATGTTCTTCCCTGCAAGTAACAGACCGTGTTGGTCAAGTTCTGTTACATTCGTCTCAAACTATGCTTGAACTTCGCGTTTTGAGTCAAGAAAACTTTGAAAAAGGAAAGGTACGCTGTAAACATACTTTTGTCACATGAAAACTGATTTGTGTTTCTTATGTATTTTTCCACCCTGAGTTCAATTAGAATTTCTGTATCGTCCACATTTTACGTGTGGCAGAATTTTTTAAAATGCAGTTTAAGCGAATGTAGTTTATCACGCTACGCGTATATATTAAATATGGCTGAGGCACTTTATTCAAAATTAAACACAATGTAGGCGCGAAAACGTAATCATAACAAAGACACCAGGCATGTGAACCCAATCACAGGCAGTCAGACTGTGCAAGTTCAGACATGTACTGACAGTTTAGGATAGGAAATAAATAGTAAATTCTGTTTGAGGAACACTGCACTGTTTGTGGTGTGCGGGACTGCGTTGTGATAAGTTGCAAGTGCTGTGTGTGTTTTTTGTAGTGAAGTGTTTTGCGTAAATCATCATACCAAGGAAATGTTTATTACAACATCCTGACACCTGCTGTTACGCGTGTGGTGAAATGACCTTCCAATTTCAGAGGCGAAATTTTACCCCACTCATTAAGAAATATTGTGAGCTTAATTTTTGGTGTAACGTGCGTTACCAAGATAACATTTGGGCCCCTCTGCATGAAAAATATAATTGGAAAGTTCTGGAGAATTTAAAGGCCATTGTCCTCTTCCTTGGCTTGCAGCTTGGCTACACAGCGTTTTGTTGCTTTTTACATGAGTGGTATAGTAGGTACAGGAAAAATTATTACATCCAGAAACAGTGGCCTAAACGAGAACCGTTCATTCCAGGACAGAAAAATGTAACAGATAATCTGTTAATCAACCCCGAAAAAGTTTATTTACCTACCTTGCACATCAGACTTGGCCTCATAAAAATTTCGTCAAGGCGTGGATCAAAATAGCGCTGGATTTATGGATTTGAAAAAATAAATTTCCCAGGATAACTGATGCTCAAATCCAAGAAGGGGTATTTGTTGGACTTCAAATAAGATAGTGAACACAGCATGTAAAATTTGAAGACCAGCTAAATGAAGCGGAAAAAACTGCGTGGAAATCACTCAAAAATGTTATTACCAATATTTTGGTACATCATAAGGCAGAAAACGATCGTGTTATGGAGGCTGTCTTGTACAGTGCGACAGAGCTATGGGGTGTGATATGCCTTTAAAGGTGCGTTTCTTAGATTTTCACTTAGACTTCTTTCCAGAAAATCTCGGGGCAGTGAGCGACGAGCACAGAGAGTGATTTCCCCATTACATTTCCACCATGGAAAAGCGGTACCAAGGCAAGTGGAGTCCCAGTATGCTGGCTGATTACTGCTGGACACTTAGAAGAGACATTCCACGGGCAAAATATATCAGAGAGCCATCCACTGTTACATTTTAAGTAACGGATATCCTCTCTGGAATATACTGTAAAGAGAGGTTTTTCTCTAATTCAACCGCGCGTCACTTAGAAACCTTGCATGAGAGAAAAAAACAAATTGAGTTCAGCGCAAAAAAGAAGTGCTGGTTGGTTTACATACTTTAATTCATGTGACAGAAAATAAAAATTATTTTGTTATTTAGTGTTACTGGATAGCTCCTGGAAGGAAAATTGCATCTATTTCTTATGTAGTGTGTCTCTTCGTTCAGTGGGAAAAACACCATCTCTATGAATATTTCGGACATGACGTTATGTCGCTAGGTTATTGTTTCCCGGCGTTTTCGAAAGAATCAGATATCTTTATATTCAAGACCCGAGAGATTCTCCTTGGACTCCTCAACCCTAGGACACGTGGTGCCGGCGAAATGTTGGCAGAAACAGACCCAATGACAGAGTGTCACATCCCAGAATACCCAACTCTCCAAAAACCGCAGTGGAAACCTCAAAGTTCTCAAACCAGGTCGTTGTTGCTTCATTCATCTTCATTCCTTAGATACAGGAAGTACTCTCCATTATAAAAGTTTCTAAGTTTTTTCCGTATGACTGTGATATATATATATATATATATATATATATATATACACACACACAGCTTCTTTTCCATGTTTTGTGTTGTGGGAATTTATCCCAGATCCATGAAACGAATAGTGGCTATTATGTAATGATTTTGATACATTGAAAAATACTAATGTCACATCTTTCTATTTTTGATGTAATGGAATTACTTTACCACGTGACACTCTGTAATCCCAGGTGTTGGAAGTGTCGTTAAATAAATTTTAAGCTAAAATATACAATCGAAAGAAAGGGAATATGTTGTGCATAACTCTGAGTGTCGGGATGGAGCAGAAATCGAATACGGTATACATGACACACGGTATACATGACACACGGTATACATGACACACGGTATACATGACACACGCAGCTGAATAAATGAATCCCTCACATGAGAAGTTCGTAATAACTGTTGAACAAGTTTACAGATGGAAATTGAAAACACCCCGCCACATATTCGCCTGTAGGATACAACACATTTTGATTACAACGAATTTTTAAACAACACCAAACATTTCCATGGCGTGATATGTCTACAGTTGTAATTAGTACTCACTAACATTGTGGGAGGATAGAGTTTGTTAAACTGTTCAGTATGTACGAGATGAAATTGGAGGAAGCAAATGGTGTGAGGAGGGTAAAAGGGGGATGAGAATTATTGGCATATGTCTGTACCTGAACCACCCCCTGTACGGTACGTGACGGTGTGACGATTGTAAAAGGTGTGACAGTAAAATCACACCCACAGCTGCGCGCGTGTCCTGCGTGCTAGCTTGTTCATATGGCATTACTGTGTGTGTGTACTTATATGTGTATGTTTGCATTTACATATGAATGACGAATTACAACAGGCCCCATTCCGACCTCCCTTCGAATCATCCGCACAGACACAAAATATGTCACACGCAGCAGTAACAGACCCCAGTAGCAGTTGAAGCACGCTGCCAACCCACCCTTTTGCTACAATAATACAGTTTCAATATTCAAGTACGCATGGAGTTGTGACATCTGGTGAACAACCATTCAGTGTATTTGTTGCACTTCTGTCTAATTTTAACACAGCTTCTCACCACGCTAACAAGGTTTGGGGTATATAAAAATATTTCTGCGCGTTGCTATTGCCTGCCGAGTGCCAGTGTGCAAGTGGAGAGGGATCATGTTATGCCTTATTAACGTGCATTTTCGCATATTTGGTATTATTCTGGAATTGTAATGTGCGTGGTTATAAATTTACCTACAGACAGGGATGAATAGGGTGCATATGCCGCTTGTATTGTGGCACTGTTGGCTGTTGTGAAGTTTTGTAGGGGTGTGTATACCTTTTACTATACAAATACAGCTATATTCCACCCCATATCTGGCTGAACTTGCAGTGCATACATTTTCACAGATTGTGTTGGGTCTCTAGGTTGTAACAATTATTGCACCAAATATGTTTTAACTATTGTAAATATGGTCCAACTACTTGCACTGTTTTATGTTATTAAAATATTTATTTACATAAAATAATTTAAAACATAAGACTTCGTTTAAAATTTGCTGTACCTCCTACAAGATACAGAGTAGCAACTTCATCATAGGAACTTTCACACTCCCTGAAGATGGTCAAGTTATGACCGAAACATGTGGGAGGTATAGCAAATTTTAGACGAAGTCTTATGTTCTAAATTATTTTATGTAAATAAATATTTTAATAACATAAAACAGTGCAAGTAGTTGGACCATATTTACAATCATAAACTATTGCACGGAACAAAAATGAAAAAAATGTTTTAACTAATTAACATCTTATAACAGAGTCAATAATTGTCAACCGGACGTGAATCTCAAATAAATATATGCCCGACATTAAACCGCAATTTACTGATACTGAATATATTTATTTCACCCTGATAAACGTTTTATTTATAACTGTTTGATTTCGTAGAGTTTAAAGCTTCTGTATCAAATTGTCTCTGCCTTTTCGTAAACGAATTTTGGCCATCACGGTCATTGGCATTTGAAAACCTTTGCTGCTGTTTCCCTTATCCGAATGCTGCCCGGCATTTGCTGTAGTCGGGTTTAGGAAACTAGAAGCCGAGTGATGTTGCCTGTACATCATCTGGAAATGCGTGATGCATGAGTTGGTAAGCGTTTGATGGTAAACTCCTAACAGACCAACAGCTTGGTTGTGGTGAAAACAGAATATTTATTGAAGAATATTCTATGTAGAATACAACTGGTGGTTGACAGTTCACGAGGTGTCGCAGTAAACGTGGTTCCAGGCCTAAATAGAACCCAGCAGCCCGCTTCAAGGTGCCGTACACATAACTAGAGTTAAGATCCATCCCGTGATCTTACTTCGGCATCATTTACAAATTCAGCAACCCCCATGTACATTATGTTGGTACGTTCAGTAACACAACCTGTGCTGAAGTTCCCATTGAATACATGTGATACATGTATTCAGGCTGCCCTTCGCTCACAGGTTTTTGCCCTCGGCTACTAACGCTTTGTTACATGTTGCAGTAACCTTTGATCTGTGGTAACACACCAACACGGAACACTAGTGAACCGAACAACTAGTGATTATTTTGAAGTCTCATTCGAGTCCTGTGTTGATCACTGTTATCTTACACAGCGTGAAAATTCTCAGCAGATGCCCACAGTGGCATGATCGCCACTGCATTCAAAAGGCAGTTTTTCTCTCAGCTCCGGATATGAACGTAAATAAAGCGACAAAATACTTGCCAGAACGTTTCATAAATTGTGAGTAATTACATTCATATAATTGAGTGGTTTATTGGTAGTTATTGTTTGACGATAAATACTAGTAACCGTGCATGAGCGTTTGGCAAGAACGTCTGTAGAATTTTCCTGTTATATTAACTGCTGTGACTGACAGTGCTCAAGTTACTTCCTTTTTATAGTTGCCTATCAAAATACCTACACACATACAAACTAATGTCTAAAATTTGGAACAAAATGGACGGCCTTCGATGTCCGTCAGGTTCTGGGAGTTACGGAGAACTATTAGCTGTGGGTGTAACTGCCAGGGAAAGTGTGTTGGAGCCCAGGACTAAACTTCCGTGTAGTGGCCCAGTGAAACTACATTCCACTTAATTGGTTAAATACTGATCGAAAGGAATTTGAAATTCTAACATACGTTTTACTGATCATTCCACAGGCACCGACATTGCGAATATTTGCCCCTATTTTTTGCGCCGATTTTGATAAAAATAGCCAAAATTAGAATTAACGAAAACACCAAATATTAGTGGTGATAATACCGCACTTTGAAACAGGGAACTGGGGGGACACTAGTGCGACATTTCACAGAATTGATCACAACGAATTTTATATTTACGGGACCCGCACGGAATTGTATATGGCCACGACGGAATATACAGCTCCTTCGTCGTTTCCTTCACACCTAGCCTCTTTTTATTACAGCATCTCGGCCTTGTTATATTTAAGGGGGAACTTGTTATTTCTACAAGCAGCTTTGTTATCATGGAACATAATCATTAAACTGTGCCAGTTGAATCGTTGCGCTGATTATAAAGTATATGTTTTTAAACTATCAGTATATGATTATTTAAACAGGGCGTTGTCCTTGTATTTATCTAAGTACCACGCCGTGGGTGGGCCGGGTAACTCAGTCAGTATAGCTTCTGACTACGGGCTGGAAGGTCCGGGATCGAATCCTGGTGGGGACGAGATTTTCCACCCGTCCAGACCGGCCCTGGGGCCCACCCAGCCTCCTGTAAAATGGGTACCGGGTCTTTCCCGGGGGTAAAGTGCGGCCGGGGCGTACTGTTGACCACTCACCCACTTCTGGTGCTGTACCTCTACCCACCCTCTGGGCCACAGCGGTCCTGTAACGGGATCACTTTACCTTTTACCACACCGTGGATATGAGGTAGTGGAAGTGCAGGTAGCTGTATACGGTCGTAATCTGGGGCAAAGTGTTACGGATATCGCTCCTGCATAATGACTATGAAGGATGTGGAGGGCATCAGGCGTGGTGTTATGTCACGTACTACTCTGGGATTCACCTGGGGGAACTGAGGAAAACCACTGTTATTTCAGCTGGGATAGTTGTGTTCCAGTCGAGATTCGAACTGACAGCTTGCTAGTGAACGTAATTTGAAAATATTACTCGTTAGGGCTGTACTTGATACCAAACGACGGAAGACCTACAATAGATTATTTTCTTAGTTCATGTAGTGAAATCACACTGTCTTATATTTCACTTTGTCATCCTTTGAATTCAGTTTGTGTCACAGAAACAGTAACGTTATTTACCTAATGACATCGAATACCAATGAAGTCTTCTGCTTTAAATTATTGACTCTGTTTTTATTCCCTACCCCCAAGGAACTGGTAATTAAACTGTTTTTACTGCAAAATAAGGGCGCTGTTTTTTATGTTTCGGTATACAGGTCCCTGTACGAATATGCTTTTGGTTATGCAAATATTGACTGGCGTGCCGCCACTTTCCGTAGCTACTGTATTGAAGATACGGCTGTACAGAAGAAAGTTTTTGTTCTTCTTTTTACGAAATGAAATTAATTTACAGCCGCTGAATGATTCGAGGACTAATATGGAAATGTAACGAAGTCCATGGGAAAGTATGTCTGTTTTCATTCGTCAGGAAAGACGAGATTAATGGAAGAATTGATGTGTCTGTTTCCGCTTCGTGTCTTTCATTCCCTGCTAAATGAACAGAAAGGAAGATGGAAGAAATGTTTGCCAATTTAAAGGGGATTAAAATTCGTGGCCTGCATAGAAATACTGACGTAATGTGTCTACAACAGATGGGCTGCGAAATTTCAAGAGGAATCTGAGTATTTTTTGTGCTCTCTACATTGATGTTGCTATATGTAAGGTAGTTCTGTGTTCCTACTTAACTAGTCTGAAGGACATTATTTATTTCCTTGCGAGTTCGTTATGTTAGGTTATAATTATTTGTTTATGTACGCGTTACACAAAGATTCCTTCCTGCATTACTAACTTGGTCTTCAGCCCTTTATGCCATCTTAACATCCACACAGCTTGAGTTGTGCTGCTTCGTCACTCTCACAAAGAATTTCATCTTGCGAGAGTTGGCATTCTTACAGCGGATCTCATGAAGATTCCAGTCTTCTGAGATATTAAGCGAGGTAATTTGGAAATATATGCGATCATTAAGGAGGAGCAAGCTGCGTCCACCTTCAGGGTAGTCCGAGAAGAGTGAAAGGAAAGGACGGGGCATTTGGCTGTTTTGTTTCGAAGGCATTCGCATCTGCAGACTCGATAAGCCTCCCCATTGCTGCAGTCCGTGCTTGCACTACTCGTGGGATAGGCTGGGTGGGCTCTAGAACAGGTCTCCACACATTGCTTCTTCCGCAATTCGAACCATGATTCCTCGGTTGTCCAGTGAGAATGTGATTTGGAAATATATTACAACGCTTTAATAAATGGTGGAAATAATTCTCTCGAATTTACTACACATTGCCTACTAATGATATTAATTTAAACGTGTAAGTAATGTGTTTGAACAGTTTTGATAAATAAGGAAAAGTGAAGGGAATTGAGTTGGAATATTTTTAAGTAATCAATTTTAAATGAACCATAACCTTGAAATGGCCAATTAGATACAGGAGAGAAACCAACATATGCACAAAAGTGTGTTATAAACGCAGTATACATCCTATACGTTTTTAATATATATATTTTTTTTTATCCAATCCCCCACATGTCCTTGACGGACTTCGTGGTCTTCCCTCCTGGGGATGGCAGAAGTGTAACCGACTTCTCAGGTTGGGACGCCCATGAGGCGCGGTTACGTTGTCCCGATGATGTGAGTGGTG